>Ga0210096_1000147_pt1 | contig 28777 bp, 21 predicted proteins | sample China_Galinas_PW_4_FD_184864 | JGI IMG/M metagenome (GOLD analysis project Ga0210096, IMG submission 184864) | Wetland microbial communities from San Francisco Bay, California, USA, that impact long-term carbon sequestration - China_Galinas_PWA_D2... | ecosystem: Environmental > Aquatic > Marine...
GGGCGTCGGTACTGCCCTAGCTGCGTACCCCTTTCGGGTTCGAGCAATGACTTCTGTACGGGGGCGAACCCGCACAGGTAGGATTTGAAGTTCATCCTCCTTCTCACCGTTCGAGACTTAGTACGAATAACCCGCGACTCGCGCTAACGACCAAACTCAGCCGCGCGCTCACTGCGCTTACAGGAAAACCGCTGGCCTTTCGTGCGTCGGCTGAAGTGCCGTGTTAGCGCAACGCTCATGCTGCGTGAGAAAGCATCTGATTGACCGCGCGCCAAAACATCGAAGTTTGCTCGGGCTTCTGGTCAAAGAAATCCTCAAAGAACCCAACCTCATTTAACGGAGTGGGATACGAGTATCGCTCGCCGTCCTCGCCAAATTCTGTTGTCCAATCTTCCGGCTCCGTTGGATCTATAATGTGGAAGAGTTCTGGTGAGTAAAGGTAAGGTCTTCCGACATCGTTCAATATCCTGTAATCATTGGCCTCTATTCCCAGAACGACGTATTGCTGGTCCTCTGAGAGATCAGGATATCGGGGATTCTGGGACTTTGGTTTTACAATCATTTCTGTGAGACGACCTTTAACTTGGTTTCGAATCTGCCGATGCCGTAATGCTCATACCAGTGAAATTCGCAGAGGTGTCCTTCGGACTCGAACACCGGAGTGCTTCTCTTAACCCATTTGGAACGCCGGCCGCCATACTGATCTACGAGTCGCCAGACATCCCGGATGCACTCACCTTTTGCGATTATCCGCGATTGACCAATGAGCTCCTTCGTGACTTCGATTGCAATACTCCTGCGATACTTCTAGGCGCTAACCTGTTTCACAAGAAGCGCCACCCGGCGGAGATGGGAGAGTGGAAGGTCGGGGCCTACCTCTCTCACCTCGCGGTCGAGAGGAACGTGTCGGCGAGCACCTAGAATCAGGCCCTCAATGCGCTGGTGGTCATGTACGCGCACGTGATCGAGAGACCGCTGGAGCACATCCACGGGGTGGTGGTGCGCAACGGCAAAGGTGACAAGGATCGGGTCGCGGCGCTGACCGATGAGCTGATCGTGCCTCTGCAGAGACATGCGGTGCAGAGCCCTCTGGGTGCGAGACTCGGGCTGAATCCGGAGGCGGTGTCGGAGCAGGCGGCTTCGAGGGACACGGATACGCCCGAGCGGGAGCCGCCAGACGACGACTAGTCGCTGGCTGGCGCGTTCCCAGAAAGGTGGTGATCCGCTGTTTGTCCCCATGATCCTTCGTCATCCGTAGGTGGACGGGGAAATGATGGCGTGCTGAGGGTGGGAATGCAAGGGCGACTCCCCCTCCTGGCCTCCCCGACGCGTGGGGGAGGGGCGACCGGTATCCTGGGCCAGCAGAAATACGACGGCAGGCTGCTCCACGCGCGGGGGAGGCCGGGAGGGGGCATGGCCATCCGCACGGTGCGGGAGCAGCTGGGGCAGAAAGACGTTCGGACCACGCACATCTATACGCACGTGATCAATCGAGGGGGCTCGGCGGTAAAGAGCCCCATCGGCGGTGTACTTTCGCCGAAAGACGAGGTCGGCTGACGGCGGACTTGGGGGCGCGAAAGGGAGATACGGCTAGTCGGGGTTGGCTCCCGTGCGTCGCGCTGCCTTGGCGCTTCCATCTGGGAGCCGTCTGGGTTTTTGCAAAAACGCTCGGGGACGGGAAGGCTCACGCGAAACGGCAAGCGCCGGGTTGATACCGAGGTCTACCGAACGCCCATCCGTTCAATGGGCACAACGGGACCAAGCCTTCCGTGGGCCCGCAGCTGCTCGTCCCAACCCCAGCCCACCCAGCTACAATGTCCCTTTCCATCAACCACCGAGGTCGCGGCCCCCACGCCATGTCTTTGGGTCATCTCGTCGTCAGGCTCTGCTACGCGATCGAGCAGTCGGTCGCGTACCGGCGTTGGAAGGGCTTCTTTCACGACCTGCTGGAGAACCCCCACGCGCGGGTGAGGCCTTATTTCGACATCGCCATGGCGCTGCTGGTGCTGTCGAGCGTGCTGCTGCTGGTGCTGGCGGTGCGCCATCCGATAGGTCCCTGGGCCTACGCGTTCGAGGATGTGGCGCTGGTCATCTTCATCGTGGAGTACGTCACGCGCCTGTGGCTCTACAACGACGCGACGCGGATCGTGATCGAGCACTACGAGCGGTCCCAGTTCCTGGGGGAGCGCTTCCGGCTGTGGTCCGCGCTGCGCGAGGTGGTGGCCAAGAAGTGGGGCTACATGACCTCGCCGCTGGCGATCATCGATCTGCTTGCCATCATCCCGAGCTACCGGCCCCTGCGGCTGCTGCGCATCTTCCTGCTCTTTCGCCTGTTCAAGCTGTTCCGCTACGCGCGCAGCATTCACGATTTCGCGAAGGTGCTCTCCGAGAAACGCGCGGAGCTGGCCACGGTGGGCATCTTCCTCGCCTTCTCGGTCATGATCTCGGCCACAGTGATCTACATCTTCGAGGCAGACGCGGAAGGCGGCCATATCAAGACCTTCTTCGACGGCATCTACTGGGCGCTGGTGACCCTGTCCACCGTGGGCTATGGCGACATCACGCCCCAGACCACCGAGGGGCGCTTCGTGACCATGGTGCTGATCCTGACGGGCATAGGCGTGCTGTCCTTCACCACGTCGATCATCGTCTCGGCCTTCCAGGAGAAGATGCCGGAGGTGCATGCCAGCCGGATCTATGCGGAGCTGGAAAAGCGGGGGCGCCATACCATCCTGTGCGGGTTCGGCCGGGTCGGCCAGGTGGTGGCTGCCCAGCTGTTCGCCGCGCGCGAGCGTTTCGTGGTGATCGATTCGGACCCCCTGAAGGTGGCGCTGGCCAAGAAGCGGGGCTATATGGCCATCGAGGGCGATGGCGGGCACACGGAGCTGCTCGAGAACGCGGGTATCCGCGCCCAGGCCGAGAGGGTGCTCTGCCTCACCGATGACGACGTGGCGAACGTCTACATCACCCTCACCGCGCGCCATCTCAGTCCGCAGGTGGATATCATCTCCCGGGCCAACCGGGAGGAGACGGTCAAGAAGCTGATCCAGGCGGGTGCCGACTACACGGTGCGCCCCTTCACAGTGGTCGGGCTGATCGCGGCCGAGTACATCGGCCAGCCGGTCGCCTTCGAGGCCATCTACGGGATGCTGACAGGCGAGCAGGAGGTCACCCTCGACACGCTGGCTATCCGCGAGGGATCGGCGCTGGAGGGGCGCAGCCTGGCGGAGCTGGGCTTGAAGGCCCGTCGTCTGGTGCTCTTCGGCGTGATCAGTCGGGTGCGGCGGGAAGCGGAGGGGGTGCGATCCACCTATCCGCTACAGGATGCGCGCCTGCACTTCAATCCCGCCCTGGACTTTCGTCTACGCCAGGCGGACATACTTGTGCTGTTCGGACACCGCTTGAGTGTGCTGCGGTTCAAACAATCGGTCGAGCGGATACCCGGGCGAGGCGGATGGAAGACGAATCGCAAGCACTAATCTTCGGCTGCGGGCCCTTGGGCCTGGAGGTGGCGGACCAGCTGCGGGCACGCGGCATCGACGCGCTGATGATCGATGACGACACCGAGCTGCTGGAGCGGGCGGACTCCCGGGGCTTTCCGGTGCGCCAGCTCAACTACACCGACGACGAAGAGCTCAAGGCCGCGGGCATAGGGCGCGACGTGGGGGTGGTGTTCAGCTTGTTCATGGAGGATTCCCGCAATGTCTTCCTGACCATATCGGCCCGGGCCCTGGACCCGGCGGTGCGTATCGTCACCGTCACCCAGTCCGGTGCCTCGGCCGACAAGCTGCTGGCGGCGGGGGCCAGCAAGGTGATCGATCCCTATGAGATCAGCGCCCGCAAGATCAACGAGCTGATCCGCCGCCCCCTGCTCCAGGAGACCCTGGAGGCGACGGTGTTCGGCCGGCAGGACCTGGACCTGGCCGAGGTCCGCATCCCCGAAGGATCCCCGCTGGACGGGACCCACCTGAGCGGCCTGGATCTGGCCGGCGAGTACAACCTGGTGCTGCTCGGGGTGGTGGACCGGGACCTGAGCGACGCCTTCGTTTTCGTCACCGCCGGCATAGACCACCGCCTGCATGCAGGCGACGTGCTGGTAGTGATCGGCCCCGAGGGCGAAGTGCGTCGCCTGAAAGAGCAGATCCGCTGAGCTGTTCCTCCCGGCTTCCATTCATCAGCCCAAGAACAAAACCCCAAGTGGAACCGCAGAGGCGCAGAGGACGCCAAGAAAATGGGCAAAACTAAAGCTCAACCATAGAAAACACAGAGAACACAGAGGGATAAGCGGGAAAACGGCTATTGAGCGCCCGGAAAGCCCGTTCCAACCCCGGGGTTACGGTCCTTCCGGGCCACAAGATAGAGAAATACCATGAACCCCATGAAGAGCATGAAGAACGGCCCGGCTCTCCTTCATGTCCTTCACGGTGAAAAGCCCTTTCTGCCGCCCCTCTCTGAGCCGCTCACCCTTCACTTTTCTCACTTCACCCTTCCCACTTCAAACTTCAAACTTCAAACTTAGCCTCGTTCCCACGGTCCTCCGTGGGAACGCATATGGCGGCTGCGGCTTCCCCTATGGGAGGTGTAGTGGGTTGGAGTTCCGTGCCCCTCTGGCGGTGGGCGAGCGAGCAGGTTCCGGTATGCATTCCCACGGGGGACCGTGGGAACAAGTGCAGTCGGTCCCATCCACGGGGTTACGGACCTTCTGTACCACAAGATAGAGAAATACCACGAAGCCCATGAAGAGTATGAAGAACGGCCCAGTTCTCCTTTATGCCGTTCATGCCCTTCATGGTGAAAAGTCCTTTCTGAGGGCCCATTTCCGGGCCAGCTGCTGGCTGAGCCAACCGAACGGTCACGCTCGTCGATCAGGGCAACCGACTTGCTTAGGACCATGGCATAGAGAAGCTCCAGCAGTGCAAGGAAAAGGACTGCGACAAGAGCGCTGTTTAAAAGTCTTCAAGGTCAATATCGTCGGTGATTTCCACTATTTGAAAACCAGATGCCACAAAGCGCCGCAAAAGCTCTACGATATTCTCCGCGCAGATACCGAACCCTAAAGGATCATGGCTACAATAGTAAATTAGGTCGGGGTCCTGACCATTTGGGTTAAATGCGAAATGGTTGCCAAGTATATCCGTGGCAATCTGGACAAAGCCTGCAATCTTGCCATTGGCGCCATCAAATCGTCCGATCATATCTATCGGATAAATATAGAGATCTTCTATCGTTCCGGCTCCCAGCTCAAGCAAGAATTCTCGAATGTTTCTCGGGAATTGGAAGCCGTATTCTTCCTCGACTCGGGACAGCCCCTCTGGCGTATTGGCTACTCCTGGCTCATAGAGATATTTTTTTGCCCCACAGAAGACGATGCTTCTTTGCCGACTTTATGACCTCGACATATCGCTTCATCATGTTCTCCATTGTGAAAAGCCCTTTCTGCCTGCTCCCCTCTGAGCCGCTCTCCCCTTCAAACTTCACCCCTCACCCCTCACCCCTCACCCTTCCCACTTCACACTTCACACTTGCCCTTCAATCCCTCTCCACCTTATAGAACAGATCCAGCCCCTGGGCCTGCCCTGACTGGGCCTCCAGGCGCAGCCGCTCGCTGAGTTGGTAGCGTAGCACCACGGCGCCCTGGGGATTGAGCAGGCCGACCGCGTAGCTCACGTACAGGTCGGGCGAGAGGTACTTGCCCAGCAGCAGCGAGCTGTCCTTGAGCGTCGAGCCTTCCTGGACCCGCAGCTCGTCCACCCCGATCCCTGACGCCAGCTTGTCCAGCACGCCCTGGCTGCGCTTGAGCCCGCCCTGGAGCAGGGCCTGGCGCAGCAGCGCGGCCTTGCTCGTGTCCTCTCCGCTGGACAGCCCGCGTCCCGTGATCAGGTAGGATAGAGCCTCTTCCTGGGGCAATACCGGCTCGCTGGAGATACGGGCCAGGGGCTCGCTCAGGCTGCCGCTGATATCGAGGATGGCGGTCACCGATTTGTCCGGGGACTTTCGGGTGGCGCGCACGTCCAGGCTGGGGCTGGTGATGGGCCCGGCGAAGATGAGTCGGCCGCGCTCGATCGCCAGGTCCTGGCCGTAGGCCTTGTAGTGGCCGTCCTTCACCTCGATCGAGCCCTGGGCGAGGGTGCGCTTCTCGTTGCTGGTCACCCTGAGTGCCCCTACCAGGCGAGCATCGAGGCCCTGGCCGCTGAGCTGGACCTTGTCGCCCATTCGCACCTGGATGTTGGCCCTGACCTTGGGTCCGCCGGCCGCGGCGGGCGGCGGGGCCTCCTGCCCGACGATTACCTCGTCGCTGGACAGGCTGACGGCCGAGGCGGGCGGCGTTCGGATCTCGATCCGGGCCTCGGGCACCGTCACGGTCCCGTCGACGGTGATCAGGCCGTCCTTGACCGCCAGACTCAGGTCTGGAGTGACATAGAGCTCGGCCTCGGGCAGGCGCGCTACCTCAAATCGCTCGCCGCCGATATGCAGGTCCAGCGGCCAGCCCTGCTCCGGCTCCAGGGCCAGCTTGCCTTCGGCCTCCAGGCTGCCCTTCCCGGAGTGGGCGCTGGCCCGTATGGCAAGGGGCTCCCCATCGCGGCCCTCCACTGAGGCCTGTATGTCGGTCAGCGCAACGCCCAGCTCCGGGATCTTGGCTCCGCCTTCGGTGACTTTTGCCTCGCCCTGCAGCGCGGGGCGGGCGGTGTCGCCACCGATGGTCAGCTGTGCCGACAGACCGCCCTGCACCTCACTCAGGCCGCGTACCAGCAGCTCCAGCGGGGAGAGGTCCGAGACCCGGGCCTGGACCTGGCCCGACAGGGGCCGTGCGTCCGAGGACGGGTCGGGTGGACCGATCCGCAGCTGGCCTTCGATGCCGGGGTCCTTGGCCAGGGGGAGGGCTCCGCTGAGGACGATGTCACCCCGCTCGGCGGTGAGCTGCACATTGCCCGGGCCGAAGTCCAGGGCCAGGGGCTGGGCACCGTCGCCTTCCAGGTCCAGCACCAGCCGGCCAGGCGCGACCCTCACCTGGGCCTTGCCCTGCGGCTCGCCGTCCTTCAGGGCCAGGTCGGCGTCGCCCGAGACCTCTCCCTCGATGCGGGCGTTGGTGGGTATCCAGGGCTGGATCAGCGACAAGGGCAGCGCGGCCAGCTTCGCCTTGAGACTTGCCTCATCCGGACTCCACTGGCCTTCCAGGCACAGGCGCCCCTCATCCCGGGCCAGGCAGATGGGCTGCGTCTCGGACCGGGCCCCCGACAGGCTCAGGGCCGCCGGTTGCTCCAGGGTCCAGGGGCCGAGGTCCGGACTCTTCAGCTCCAACGCGCTCAGTCGTCCCGCCCATTGACCTTGGGTCCAGCCGCCGTTCAGCCGGGCATCGAGTGCGACGGCCTGGCTGTCCAGGCTCAGACGGGTGTCGAAGGCCTCGGGCTTGCCGGCGGCCGTGGCGCTGATCTTTTCCAGGAGCAGCCCGCCGCTCTGCAATCCCTTCGCCTGGAGGTCCAGGTCGACCTTCTGCGGGCCCCAGGTCGCGTGGGCATCCAGTCGTTTCAGGCGGTTGTCGCCGAAGGCGAGACCCGCTCCGCTGATCTTGGTCTCCAGCTCCGGGGTCTCGACAGTGCCGCCCAGGTGGCCGTTAGCGGTGAGCTTGCCATTGATGGTGGGCCAGGCGGCCGCCAGGCTCGGGGCGTCGAGCTGGAAGCCCAGGTCGAGGCGATCGGCGATGACGCCCTGGGCCTCGAGTCGGTTGGGACCGCTCGCTAGGGCCAGCTGCTCCACCCGAAGGTCGCCCGGGCGATAGTCCACCCGACCCTGGCCGCTCAGGGCCTGGCCGCGCAGCTGACCGGCCAGCCGCGAGAGATGGACTTTGGCGGTGGGGCCTTGCTCGGAGAGGGCGCCTTGGATCGAGGCGTCCAGGTCTAGCCGGCCCGGCCAATCCGGCAGGGCCAGCGACGGGTCCAGCGCCCGGGTCTGTACGCTGAGGTCCCAGGCGAGCGCCGGCGCCCAGTCGACCCGTCCCGTCACGCCCAGGTGGCTGGGACCGGTGCCAAGATCGAGGGACCGGATCTGCAGGCCCCGGTCGTCGAGGCGGGCTGCGGCCTGGCCTTCAAGGGTCTGCCCGCGCAGCTGCCCGGCGAGCCGAGAAATCTCCAGATCGGTCCGCAGTCCGTCGGGGCCCAGCCCGCCGTCTGCCCGGGCGCTCAGGGCCAGCCGGCCCTCTCCCTCGGGCCAGAACAGCGAGGGGTCCAGGTCCTTGGCCTCGAGCCGTGCCGCCCAGTGGACCTCCGGGGACCAAGCCACATCGCCTTGCAGCTCGGCCTCGCCACGGGGCAGCCGTATCTGCATCTTCAGGTCCTGGGTTCCGGTCGGGGTGATTCGCTCGGACCAGGCCAGATCCATGGGTGGGGCGCCGGCGGGCTCCAGCCGGGCGCTGGCCGTCAGCTCCAGGGCCTCCACCGGGCCGGTGATCCGGTAGTGTCCCTCGGGACTGGACACCGCCGATGGCTGCTCGGCCAGGGGCCAGCGCAAGCCCTGCCATTGCCCGGCCAGATCCAGGCTGATCCCTGTGTCGGCAAACGCGATCCGGCCGTCGGTCTCGAAGCTGAGCGGGCGCTCTATACGGTGGGAGATCGTCAGCCCGTGGATGTCGCCCTGAACGCGGCCGGCTCCCGCGACAGGGCCGGTCGAGGGGTGTGTGGCGGTCCACTGCAGCTGTGCATCGAAGGGGTAGCTCGGGCCCAGCTCCAGAGATCCCCGGATGCTCAGGGTGGCGCCCAGGCCTGCGGCCTCCAGCCGGGCGATGCGCACCCGGTTGCCCTCCGTATCCGCGCTGGTCTGGATGCGATCCAGGGTCCAGGTGCCACCCGGGGTCGCGAAGGTCAGCCCGTTCACCTGGATCTGATCGAGCTGAATCCGGAGCGGGAGGGTCGGGGGCGGTCCCGCGGAGGGCGGCTGTGGCTCTTCGGCAGCGGGGGCGGTGGCCAGCTGTCGATAGCCTATGCCCTCGCCTTTAATGGATCGGACATGGAGGCGACCGAGCAGCAGGCTGGTCGGCGCCCAGTCCAGGTCGAGACCGGCGGCCTTGATCTCCTGGGTCTCATCCCGATAGACCAGCCCCTCAATCCGGGGCCGACTCAGCAGCGAGCCCCGGAAGGCAGCGAACTTGCCCCGCTCGCCCAGGGCCCGGTGCAGTAGCCAGCCGCCCCCGGACGGTGTGGCGAGCAGCCAGCCCACACCGAGGAGTATCGCCACCAGGGCCAGCGCGATCACCTTCAGCAGCCGTCTCACAGCTCCGGCCCCATGGAGAAATGGATGCGGAAGAGGTCGGCCTCGGTGTCGCCGAGCGGGAAGGCCAGATCGATTCGTATCGGCCCGACCGGCGACTGCCAGCGGAGTCCGGCCCCGACCGAGTGCTTGAGGGGATCGGAGAGGCTGTTGAAGGCATTGCCCGTGTCGACGAAGGCTGCCGCGCTCCACTTGCCGACGATCGGGTGCTCATATTCCAGGCTGCCCGTGGCCAGATAGCGCCCGCCCACCAGATCATCGTCTGCGTTCTTGGGGCCCAGGGACTTGAAGGCATAGCCCCGCACGCTCTGGTCGCCGCCAGCGAAGAAGCGCAGTGAGGCGGGTAGACGGGTGAAGTCGCTGGCCTCGGTGGCGCCCAGCTCCCCGCGAGTGATCAGGCGACCCTTGCCCAGGGGGCTGATCCACTTGCCGCTGCCATGGACCTGGGCGAAGGACAGGTCCGACAGCAGAAGCTGGGGGGTTGCCTTCAGCTCCAGGGCGAGGCGCCAGCCTCGGGTGGGGCGGATGGGGTCGTCGCTCTTGGTGCGGGTCCAGCCGATGGCGGGGATCAACAGGCCCACACGGTGGGTCTCGTGGGCCACGGTGGACTTATCCCAGAGCCACTCGACGCCGCGCGTCTCGCTCCAGCCATTGCGCTCGCCGATCCAACGCGCTTGCAGGCTCAGGGCGTCGCTCAGGGCGGACTCGGTGTCCTCCCGGGTCAGGGAGGCGCCCAGGCGCAGCTCCCGGGTGTGGGGGCGGCCCAGCGGGATGATGTACTCGGAGGACAGGCTGGAGTTGGCCGGGGAGATACGGGTATGGGCGTTCAGACGGTGGCCCTGGGGGTTGATGCGACGGTTCTCGAAGGTGGTGGTGAGCCGCGGGCCGGTATCGGTCGCCGCACCGATGCCGACCCCATAGGCGAGGCGCTTGCGCGGCTCTAGGGTCACGTCCAGGTCCACGCGACCGTCCTTGGCCTGCTCGATCAAGGGGCTCACATCCACCCGGGCAAAATAGCCGCTGTCGCTGAGGCTGCGCTGCAGCTTGGCGACAGCCGCCGTGGAGTAGAAATCGTCGGGCGCCAGGGTGATCAGGCGCTGGACCAGAGCGGGGTCGTAGGTGTCCTGGTGCAGCTCGATCCGGCCGATGCGGTAACGTGTCTTGGAGTCGAAGTGCAGCCGGATCCACGCCTTGTCGACGGCCGGGTCGACCTTCAGCTCGGCGAGGGTGAAGGCGCCGTCGAAGTATCCTCGCTCTAGGGCCTGGTCGGAGATGCGTTGCTTGAGCGCGGTGTAGCGACCGTGATCCAGGATCGTGCCCGCGCGGATCTCTGCCCCCGCGACGGCTTTCGCGAAAGCAGGGTCGTCCTTGGCCTCGCCCTCGATGCGCAGGTCGACCGACTCGACCCGCACGGGATCGCCGGGCCGGATATCGAAGCTCGCCTTCCAGCAGTCCTTGGTGCTCTCCAGCTTCTTGTCGAGCTGGATGTGGTAGTAGCCCAGCGCCCGTGCCGAGCGCTCCAGCTCGCCATCGGCCTGGGCGAGCAGGCGCTGCAGGCGCCAGCGCGGCGAATCGCAGGGCTCTCGCGACAGGGAGAGTCCGGCCAGCAGATTGTCTCGCAGGGCGCCCTTGACTCCCTGAATGACGACCTTCGGCTCGGCCGCCGCGGTGGCCGTGGCCCAGGCGAGACCTGCGAGAAGAAGTGCGACACCTCGCCTCATCGGGCGACTCCCGATGCCGATCCCTCGGCGGCGGGCTGCCTAGCGTCATCGTCCTGCGCCTGCTCGGGCGGCTGCAGGCAGAGCAGGGTCCAGCCGCGCTCGGGCTCCAGGTCCTGTCCATCGGCAAAGATGCGTAGTCGACCCTTGGGATCGACGGCGAAGAGGGGGAGGGCCTTGGCGCCGGAGTTGTGCATCAGGTCGTCGAAGCCGTATTGGTCGGTGAGCGGGGTGGCGCGGATGTCGCCCCCCTGGGATAGCAGATCGGACATCTGCCGATGACTGGCCTGGGCGCCGAACAGCCGGCGTCCCTGGTGCTCGGGACCCACGCGTTGCTTTTCCGAGTCGGCCGCCTCCGGCATGACTCGCAGCATGTAGACATGCTCGCGTCCCAGCTCCGGGCGGTAGCGCAGGACTGCCAGGGCGTTCCGATAGGGGTCGGGGGAGACCGCCAGCATCTGTCCTATACCCAGCAGGTCCAGCGCTCGATCCGCATACTCCGACACCGGGTTGCCGTAAAAGGTCCGCAGTCCTTGCATGTTGGCTGCCCGCACATTTTGCCAGTTGTCGTCCGCCAGTAGAACCGGCAGGTCCCGCGCCTGGAGGGCCCGGCCGATGGCCCGGGCCACGGGATCGGCGCCCACTACGAGGAAGCCGCGCGGCTCTGGCTCGGCCACCCCCAGCCGCCGGGCCAGGAGCCCGGCAGTGAGCCCCTGGAGCAGCACGGTGCCGACGATGGTGGAGAAAACCAGAGGGACGATCAGTGCGGATTGCGCGAATCCGGCCGGGCCTAGCCGGATGGCGAACAGGGCGGCAATGGCCGCGGCCACTATGCCCCGAGGTCCGATCCAGGCCACCATCACGCGCTCCTGCCAGCTCAGGGTGGAGCCGGCCGTGGCGAAGGCGACCTTGAGGGGGCGGCCGATCAGCTGCATGGCGGCCAGCACGCCCAGCGCCGCCCAGCCGATCTGCCGGACGCTGGCCAGGTCCACCCGAGCGGCGAGCAGAATGAACAGGGCGGAGATCAGCAGCACGCTCAGAGACTCCTTGAAGTGCAGTATCTCCCGGGTCGGGATGCCCCGCAGGTTGGCCAGCAGTATGCCCATGAGGGTGACTGCCAGCAGCCCTGCCTCCGCGGCCAGGGCGTCGGCGCCCACGAACACCGCCAGCACGGCGTTGAGCGAGACCACGTTCACGAGAAAATCCGGCACCCAGTGGCGGCGCAGGATCAGGCCCAGCAGCCAGCCGCCCGCGACCCCGACGACAAGGCCCGCGGCGATGATTTCGGCGAAGGCCAGCAGGCTGCTCGACAGGGCGTCGGTGCTGGCGACGATGAACTCGAATACCAGCACCACCAGCAGCGCCCCCAAGGGGTCTATGACGATACCTTCCCAGCGCAGGATGTTGGCCACGGAGGCCGTGGGACGCACGGTGCGCAGCATTGGTACCACCACCGTCGGCCCGGTCACCACCATCAGGGCGCCAAACAGCACCGCCAGTGGCCATTCCAGGCCGACCAGCCACCGGGCGGCCAGGGTGGACACCGCAGCGCTGATCAGGCTGCCCGGGCCCACCAGGCGACGGACCACCCCGCTGAGCCCTTTGATCTCGTCAAAACGCAGGGTCAGGCTGCCCTCGAACAGGATCACCGCCACCGCCAGGGAGACGAAAGGGAAGAGCAGATCGCCCAGCAGCGCATCCGGGTCGAGCCAGCCGAGCACCGGCCCCGCCATCACGCCGCCGAGCAGCAGGTAGAGGATCGCAGGCAGGCGGCTGCGCCAGGCAAGCCATTGGCAGGCGGCGCCGAGCAGTCCGACGGCGGTGAGTGTCAGGGCAGTGTCGGCGGCTTCCATGGGTCTCCTCGGTCGAGCGGGCGTGTCGGCGGGATTATCCCATCATTGGCTCCGTTCACGGCGTGTGTGGGTCGGAGCGGTCGCCGGACGCGATGGTTTGCCGGCGATGCCCGGGGCGGCGGGTGTGGCCAGTGCCATGGGGTTTACCCAGGTGCGGGGCTCATCGCGCTCGGCGAGCGCTCCAACGGGGGCGCGAGGGGCGGGGGTGCTGATATAGTGCGCCTCGTTCGTCTCGATCGCGGTCTGGAGTCATCGATGGACCTGTTGCTGGAGCCCCAAGCCTGGCTCGCCTTCTTCACCCTCGCGGCACTGGAGATAGTGCTGGGCATCGACAACATCGGGATCATCGACATCGTCTTCTCCCTGGATTCGGTGATCACCGCGGTGGGGCTGGCCCAGGACCTGGAGGTGATGGTGGCCGCCATCGTCGCCTCCGTGCTGGTGATGATGTGGGCGGCCGGGCCCATCGGGGATTTCGTGGATCGGCATCCGACCTTCAAGATGCTGGCGCTCTCCTTCCTGATCCTAATCGGCCTGGCCCTGGTCGGGGAGGGCATGGGCCTGCATATTCCCAAGGGCTATATCTATTTCGCTATGGCCTTCTCGGTGAGCGTGGAGCTTCTCAACATGCGGGTGAGGCGCCGGGCTGCGGTTCCGGTGCACCTGCGTGGGCCGCGGCTGCCAGGTGAGGAGGCGGGCGATTGACGGGTGATGGAAAGATGAGATTCAGAATCCTGCCGGTCACACCCTTCGAGCAGAACTGCACCCTGTTGTGGAGCAGGCAGAGCGGGCGGGGCGCGGTGGTGGACCCGGGGGGCGACGTGGAGCTGATCCTGGACGCCGCGCTCGAGCAGAAGGTGGAGCCGGAGCGCATCCTTCTGACCCACGGCCACATCGACCATGCGGGAGCGGCGGCGGAGCTGGCGCAGCGATTGGGCATCCCCATCGAGGGTCCCCATTTGCACGACCGTTTCTGGATCGATGCTCTGCCGAGTCAGAGTAGCACGTTCGGGCTGCCGTTGGCCGAGCCCTTCGTGCCCGACCGGTGGCTCAGCGAGGGCGATCGGGTACAGGTGGGGGACGAGGAGCTGGAGGTGCTCCACTGCCCGGGCCACACCCCTGGGCATATCGTTCTCTTCCATCGGGAGGACCAGCTCGCCCTGGTGGGCGACGTGCTCTTTCGCGGCTCCATCGGCCGCACCGACTTTCCCCGCGGCGACTATGAGACACTGATCCGTTGCATTCGCGAGCGTCTCTGGCCCCTCGGAAGAGATGTGCGCTTCATCCCGGGCCATGGCCCCATGTCGACCTTCGGCGAGGAGCGGCGGAGCAATCCGTTCGTGAGTGATCCCTGAGTCGGGCGACAGATCCAAGGCCTCCAGCTCGCGCGTGGTGGTCTTCGCGTCGCTCATGCCCATGTCGAGGGTGACGATCGCCCGGGAGACGTCCTCCCGGTCCATGCCGGCTCTTTCGCGGGTAAGCTAGTGGCGTTGACATTCCAGACCCACCAACATGTCCCTTCGACGAACGTGGTTGAGACGATTCGATAATGACCGATGGCATGACCGAGCTGGGCGCGGAGCGTCGGCGCCTGGAGCAGCAGCGCCGCGGCGAGGCGCGCTGGCGTCTCTGGGGGCCTTATCTCGCCGAGCGCGCCTGGGGCACGGTGCGTGAGGATTACAGCGCCGACTCCCAGCCGTGGGAGTATTTCGAATACGATCAGGCCCGCTTGCGGGCCTACCGCTGGAGTGAGGACGGTCTGGGCGGGATCTGCGACGACCAGCAGCGCTTGTGCTTTGCGCTGGCGCTCTGGAACGGGCGTGATCCTTTTCTCAAGGAGCGTACCTTCGGACTGACGGGGCGCCAGGGCAATCGGGGCGAGGACGTCAAGGAGATGTACTTCTACCTCGACGCCACGCCCACCCACAGCTACTTGCGCTATCGCTACAAGTACCCGCACCAGGCCTTTCCCTACGAGCGGCTGCTGCGGGAGAACCGGGCGCTCTCCCGGGAGGACCCGCCGTTCAACCTGCTGGATACCGGGCTCTTCGACGACAACCGCTACTGCGACGTCGATATCTCCTACGCCAAGTCCGCCCCCGACGAGATTCTCATCCATATTCGCGCCCACAACCGCGGCAGGGACCCTGTCACCCTGCACCTGCTGCCCAGCCTGTGGTTCCGCAACACCTGGTCCTGGGGAGATCCCTCGGATCGTCCCGAGCTGTCGGTCGTGCCTGCCCCTCCCGGGGCGGCCTGGGCGGCTCGGGCCCGACACCCCGGACTCGGGGCCTATTACCTGGCGGGAGCCCAGGCGGCCGAGCTGTTGTTCACCGAGAACGAGTCGCACACCGAGGTGCTCTGGCGTCAGCCCAATCCCACGCCCTACGTCAAGGACGCCTTCCATCGGCGCGTGATCCAGGAAGAGGTGGGTGCGGTCAATCCCGAGGGCCGGGGGACAAAGCTCGCGGCCTGGTCGGACTGGGTGATTCCTGGGCGTGCCAGCGTCGGACTGGATCTGGTGCTGACCGCCCGTCTTGGCGATTGGCCCTTCTCACAGGCAAAGCGGACCTTCGCCCGCAGGAAATGGGAGGCCATGCGTTTCTATGACGAGCTGTTGCCGGAGGCAAGCGCCGAGGACCGTCGGCTGCTGCGCCTTGCCCTCGCCGGGATGATCTGGACCAAGCAGTTCTTCCACTATGATGTGGATCGCTGGCTGGAGGGTGACCTGATCCGGCCGCCCCCGCAGCGCGCCTGCCCCGGGGCCCGCAACACGGATTGGCGGCATCTACGGGCTGCGGACGTGATCTCCATGCCAGATTCCTGGGAATACCCTTGGTTCGCCGCCTGGGACCTGGCCTACCACTGTGCCGCCCTGGCCCTGGTGGACGTGGATTTCGCAAAGGATCAGATCGAGCTGATGGTCTCGGAGCGCTACCAGCACCCGGACGGCCGGATCCCCGCCTACGAGTGGGACTTCGGCGATACCAACCCGCCCGTGCTTGCCATGGGGGCGCTCAAGACATTTCGCTCGGAGCGGGTGCAGCGCGGCCGCGGTGACCTCGATTTTCTCGGGCGGGTCTTCTATCGGCTTCTGCGCAACCATGCCTGGTGGCTCGAGCACAAGGACGCGTCGGGTCTGGGACTCTTCGAGGGTGGCTTCCTAGGCCTGGACAACATCTCCGCGCTGAATCGCAGCGCCCTTCGGCTGCCTCCCGACTGGGTTCTCAAGCAGGCGGACGCCACCGGCTGGATGGCCATGTACTCCCTCAACCTGACGGTGATGGCCTTGGAGCTGGCGGTCGAAGAGCCGCTCTACGAGGATGCGGCGATCCAGTGCTACGAGCAGTTCCTGGTGATCGCCGACGCGGTGGCCGGTAGCGGAGGACACGATGTGCCCTTATGGGACGAAGCGTCCGGCTTCTTCATGGACACCCTGGTGCGCTGGCAGAATGGCCAGCCGGTCGAGCATCGCCACATCAAGGCGTTTTCCTGGGTGGGGCTCATTCCGTTGTTCGCCACGGAGGTGATCGGGGAGCGCCTGCTGAAGCGAGTCCCGCGATTTCGCGAGCTGATGACCCGGCACAAGGGTGGGCTGTTTCGCGGCCGAGCCGTGTGTGCCTGTCCCGAATGGGAGAATGAGCGGGGTGAGCGCCTGTTGGCGCTGGTCGACCCCTCCCGCCTGGGCCCGATCCTCAGCCGACTGCTGGACGAAGACCAGCTTCTCTCGCGCTATGGCGTGCGCAGCATCAGCCGCATCCACTCGGATCATCGAGAGGTCGCCCGGATTCCCGGAAGCGACGAGCCTGCGACCATCGATTACGTTCCAGGCGAGTCCACCAGCCCCATGTTCGGCGGCAACTCCAACTGGCGAGGACCTGTCTGGATACCGACCAACTACTCGCTGATCCAGGCGCTGGAGCGTTTCCATCGCTTCCTGGGGCCGGGGTTTCGGGTGCCGGTGCCCTGCCTCGGGGGCGAGGTGCTGACCCTGGGCGAGGTGGCCGGATTCATCGCTCGGAGACTGGGGGATCTGTATCGCCGCGACAGCGCGGGCCGCGTGCCTGCGCTGCGTGTGGACAGTCCCTTCCAGTACGACGCGGCCTGGGAAGAGCTTACTCACTTTTACGAGTACTTCCACGCCGAGACCGGCCAGGGTCTGGGTGCGGCCCACCAGACCGGCTGGACCGGGCTGATCGCCAACCTGGTGATGCGACGCTATCGGCGAGATGTGACCTCCTGGAGCGGACTGGACGCCGAGGACGGGGACTCGCGCGTGGATGAGCTGGCGTAGCCGCGCCTTGCTCTCGGGCACGTCGACGCACCTCGCTCGCCGAAAACCCATGTGCGACGGGTATGCTCCGGGAAATCTTCCTAGGCCGAATCGGGACCTGCGCAGATCAGCGGGGCTCGAGCCCCAGCAGTAGCGCCTTACAGCTGTCCGATACCGCAACCTTGGCGAGCAGGTTCGCTCCGCGGGCCTGTTCGATGGCGTGGCCTGTGCCCTCGGGCACGAAGAATTGGGCGATCTGCGGGAAGTCTACCGAGCCTTGGCCTCGGGAGCGGCCGACGATGCAGACTTGTCCCTCCTTCGGCTGGGGCCGCTCGAAGCCCACGGCGACGAATCGTGCGGGCCTATCGGTGGTCATGGTGACGAACACGGGGATGAACTTGCGCCTTGCCTCGCTGGCCTGCTGCTGGGGCAGGATGTTCTGGGCGAGGGTATAGCCGAGAATGACATAGTCGCCCCGAAACAGGGCGCGCGGGTCCATCTTCTCCGTCTCCAGATAGACCACTGTCCCGGTGGCGCGCACCATCAGGGGCGGCACCAGCACCAGACCCATGACGAAGACCTGGATGCACACCGCGACGAGGATTCTCCGGCTCACGGGGCTATCCTCGCCAGCAGGCGCCGTCGCTGCTTTTCGATCCAGATCGACAGCAGGATCAATACCAGCCCCCCCAGGATGAAGGCAATCGACCGGTCCATCAGTCGCATGGACCAGGAGAAATACTGGATGATCACCACCGATGCCGCACTGCCCACGCCGATATTGACCAGGGCGGGGCGCGCCGCCGTGACGCCCGCCCAGCACAGCCAGAGCGAAAGCCCGAATACGAGGATCACGAACAGGGGATAGATGCCGGCTGCGTCGTGAGGTGCGGCGGAGGCCAGGAGCAGGGTACCGAAGAGCAGCACCGCCGCCAGGGCCGCGAGCAGCCGGTTGGAGGTCGATGCAAAACGGCCGGTCCAGAGTGTGAGTCCGGTCAGTGCGCCGCAGGCGGCGATGATCGCCCACTGTTTCGTGGTGAATCGCATCTTGAACATGAGGTCGAGCAGATCGTCGTCCGCCGTGGCCAGCACCAGAGGCACGGCGATCAGCAAGACGCCCCATATCTGCCAGGTGCCGCTCGCGAAGCGCCAGTCCGGAAGACGCTGGACCAGCAGGGCGAGCCCGACCAGTCCCAGACCGAGCAGGGGAAGCAGGGGCCTGAGCCCGTAGTCGCTAAACAGGGAGGCGAGCTGGTCGTCGGTAAACCACACCTCTCCGCCTCCCAGCCAGCCCAAGGCCAGCAGCGCCAGGGGAATCGCCAACCAGGCGTGTACCCGGGAGGACAGCGCATAGCCCATGGAGAGGGTGGCCAGGAGCCAGAGAAACGGTCCCTGCCAGAAGGTGAGGGACAGGTTGAAGATCTGTCCGATCAAGAAAATGTTGGCTCCCACGGTCAGGGTGGCGAGAAACCACAGGGAGTGGGCTACTCTCTCGTAGCCGCGCCGCCCGACGGCGACGGCCGCAATCGCCACGGTCGCATAGCCGAGAAAGAGGGTGCCGATGCGAAGACTGTGTCCCATGCCCGACCAGTGGCTGGCGACGAAGAGGATCAGGCCCAGTCCGATCAGGACTGCGCCGAATACGGAGACGATCTTCACCATGCGGCCGCTGCCTCGGGCAGAGCGCGGCTGCGCATCCAGATAGGCTGTCAGCTGCCCGGCCTTGGCCGGGTCCAAGAGTCCCGCCTCCAGCCACAGCTCGATCGCCTCTCTTGCTTTGATGTCGGTCACGGTCTGCCCTGGTGGTCGTAGCGGCCCTCACCCAGCGGGGGGGTCTCATACTTTTCCGAATCCATCGGCAAATCCACTACTTGCCTGGTGCACGAAGCGGTCAGCTGCCGTTTCTAGGATAATCCATCCCAAGGAGGAAAGTCCTCTATCCGCTCGCTATGAGGAGGGCCGATTTCAGGGCGGTGGCCCGGGTGTATCCGCTGCCGGGTGGGAGCCGGCTCTCGGCTGGAGATCGGGAGGGACCTGGCTAAGGGTCGCGATGACGTCGGCGGCTCGACGCCGAGGGCGCCGGGGTCTGAAACGGCGAGATGGCTCGACGCGCCGAGCCCTCTCGCCCGAGGACCGAATCTTTACGTTACAGGGCGCCCTGGGGCGACCACTGGGGCCGGTTTTCCAGATACTGGCGCCAGTGCTCCATCAGGTCGCCCATCTCCCTCCACCACGCCGGGTCGGTCATGAAGGGACGATCTTCGGGGTGGGGCGCCCGTTGAGACGGCCAGCCGCCATAGATGCGCTCTCGCTCTCCCACGGTGACCGACAGCTGCTCGATATTCTTATCCCTGACGAACTCCACTGCCAACTTCTCTCCCGGCTGGACATAGTCGAGCACCCGCCAGACGTCGCCCATGCTGCGCACGGGTCGACGGTCCATCTTGGTGATCACGTCCCCGGCGCGCAGGCCCGCCTGCTCGGCTGGACTCCCCTCCACCACTTCGGCCACCAGCATACCCGCGTCTTGGGGCGCCTCCAGCGCCTCGCGAAGTCCATGGGTGAGGGGCTGCAAGCCGACACCCAGGTAGCTGGGCCCGGTGTGTCCGCGCGGATGGGGCCGGGATGTCGGGTTGGCGGTGGCGGCGTGGAGATCGACCTGGGCCTTGCGGGTCTGCCCGTCGCGCACGTAGCTGAGCTCGACATGCTTGGCCGGCGCGGCCTTCGTGGTCAGCCATTGCAGTCGGGCGCCCGAGAACAGGGGGTGTCCGTCGAGGGTGAGAATTATATCGTCGCGCTGGATTCCGGCGGCCTCGGCCGCACTGCGGGGCATCACCCGCATGACTCGGACCCCATAGGGGAGATCCTGTTGGTCGAGTGTGCCGAAGGGCAGCTCGTGGACCAGGACCCCCAGTCTGGGTACGCCGGGCGACTCCGGCCAGCCGCCTTGCCAGTCCCACGGCGGCTGCGCCAGGGCGAGTGGACTCGCGAGCACCCAGATCCCCAGGGCGATCAAGAAACGTTGCATTGGGCTGCTCTCCTCGGTGAAGGGCTCTTCGGGATATTAGCCTGTGTGGCCTTGTTGAACCTAGAAACGGCAGTTGACCGCTTCGTGCACCTTGCCAATCATGGGTTTGCCGACAGTCTTGGAAGCCTGTGAGTGTCACCTGCCAGGCGAGGACCGCTACGACCGCCAGGGCACGCACGGCGCGGCGCCTGACCACGTTACAACTCGTTGGAATAGGTCGACTATTGCTCCTCGCTGTGCCTTGCCAGACACCACGCCGCACGCACTCTGGCGGCCGTCCAACTGCCGTTTCTCGGTTGACAGACTCGCGCCCCGTGGAGAGGTTCCCCCGAGGGGTCGTCTCAAGAACCGCAAGTAGAACCGCCAAGCGTCCTCTGCGTCTCTGCGGTTCATTCGTGAAAGGTCCGGGCTAAAATCTTTGGCTATCTTGGAGCCTTGGCGGCTCAAATGCTCCCAGCATTATTGGCCCTCCGCCTGGAGGGTGACGGGAAGCTGCAGCTCGCGTCCCTCGCGCCAGATGCGAAGCCGCACCTGGTCACCGACCTTGTAGTCGTCCAGGGTCGACAGCAGATCGGAGACACTTTCGAGGCGTTTGCCATCCACGGCCAGGATGACGTCGCCCGCGATGATCTCCCCGCGGCTGTCTACCCGGGTGCTGCGAAGTCCCGCTGCCTCGGCGGAGGACCCTGGCTCGACCTTGAGCACCAGCACGCCCGAAATACTCATCTTCTCGGTCAGCAGGCGGTTGATGTCCGCGTCTACCGAGATGCCGAGGGCCGGACGGATGTACTTGCCGCGGGCGATCAGCTGGGGCACCACGCGGTTCACCGTGTCGACCGGAACGGCAAAGCCTATCCCGGCATAGGTCCCGGAGGGACTGTAGATGGCGGTGTTGATGCCGATCAGGCGGCCGGCGCTGTCGAGCAGGGGTCCCCCCGAGTTGCCCGGGTTGATGGCGGCATCGGTCTGGATGAGGTGCTGGATGACCGTGCCGCTGTCTTCCTTCAAAGATCGGTCCAGGGCGGATACCAGACCGCCGGTCAGGGTGTAGTCCAGACCGAAGGGGTTGCCGATGGCGAAGACCTTCTGGCCCACCTTGAGATCGCCGCTGGTCCCTATGGGCACGGGCGGGGGACGATCGAAGGGCACGTTGATGCGCAGCACCGCCAGGTCGTGGGACGGACTGGCCCCGACCAGCACGGCTCGGTAAACGCGTCCGTCGTTGAGTCGAACCGTGGCTTCCGAGGCGCCGGCGATCACGTGATTGTTGGTGACCACGTCTCCCAGGTCGTCCCAGACGAGTCCCGAGCCCGCTCCCTTGGGAACGTTGAAGACGTTGCGTGTCCACAGGCTGAGCACGCGCTGGCGGGTGCTGATGTAGACCACCGACGGGCTGGCACGCTTGAAGATCCGGATGGTCGACTGCTCGTCCGCCGCCAGCTCGCCCCGGGCGGTCACCTCCCGGGGGTGGGAGGTCAGGCCGATCAGGTAGTGCTCGATCCAGGGCAGCAGCTGCCAGACCAATAGAAGCAGGACAGCCGCCCAGGTGATCCAGCGCAGGCGGCGCAGGACGGGATCTGTCTCGGCGCTCATGGGAATGTCGTTCGGTCGGGTGGCCGCATCCTGGCAGCGGTATGGGATTCAAACGCCGGCGCGGGCCCGGTCAAGTCGGCCGACACAAGAGGGAGACACGGGCGCCTGGGGAAAGGTTCCCAGACTGCCGGGTCGATCTTCCTTTGGCTGCTCCAGAGGGGCGGGGGCTTGTGCCGATTGGGGAAACACGGTTTCATCTCCCCATGCCTCTCGCCCGCGCTCTGGTGGTCCTGCTGCTCTTGGCAATTGCCGCAGGCTGTGCCACCACGCCGCCCGCCTCTGTCGGGCAGGAAGCGGTCGCAACGGATGGTGCCACGGCTGCCCTGACCTGGAAACGGGTCAGGTTCTTTGTCCACTGGCGCGAGGAGCGGGAAGAGCCGAGCTGGTCGGTGGATGTTCTGCTGGCCCAGCGGGTGGTCGAGCCGGTATTGGAGCGCTATCGGGGCTCCATCACCCTCTGGCGCTTCCATCGGCGCGCGGCCAGGGACGCGGCCGGCCATTCCCTGAGCTTTCTGGTCTACGCACCCGAGTCGGTCGGCAGTGCCCTCTGCCGGACGCTGCGCGGTGATACCACCGTCCGGCGGCTGCTCGTCGCCGGCGTGCTGGATGAGGTGCGCTGCCAGGCCCCGGACGCGGCCAAGGCGCGCCTGGTCGAGGCGACCAGCGATCCCTCCTGGTCGCCCGCCCTCCAGCGGACCTGGCCCTACTACATCATGGGCGTGAGCGAGATGTGGCTGAGGCTGATCGACGAGTACTCGCAGCCAGAGTCGGGATTCCAGCCCATTGGGCAAATGCTGGCCCACTACGAGGCGGTCCAGCAGAAGCTCACCGAGACCTGGAAGGACGAAGGCGGGCATGCCTTCCTGCACCATCTCAGCGCCCTGTTTGCCTATCAGCCGGTCGACGTCGTGCAGAGGCGTACGTACCAGTTCTGAAGCGAGGCGAAACAGACGCCGCTGCGGGCGGCTCGTGCGGTCGAGATTGATGGCGGCGTAATCCGATATGATCCGGGTCACGTTCATGGAGATAGGACGCGGCCGTGCAAAACCGCTTCGACATGCCAGAGTTCGCGGGTGCCTTCGGCGATCTCGGCACACTCATCCCTTTCGTGGTCGCCTATATCTCGGTGCTCGACATGGACCCCTGCGGGATCCTGTCGACGTCAGGGGTGGCCCTGATCCTTGCGGGCCTGGTCTTCAAGACGCCTTTTCCCGTGCAGCCCATGAAGGCAATTGGGGCGGCGGCGGTCTCCCAGGCGGTCGGCGGCATCGCCGTGACCTCGGCCATGGTGACCGGGGCCGGCCTGGTGACCGGGCTGATCTGGGTCGCACTCGCGGTCACGGGGATGGCCAAACGCATCGCCGCCTGGGTCCCGCGGCCTGCCCTGCTGGGCGTGGTGATGGGGCTCGGGCTCAGCTTCATGTTGCACGGAATCGGCATGATGGCCGAGGACTGGCTGGTTGCCCCGGTCCTGCTCTTTGTGACCCTCGTGCTGCTGGGCCGCTTCCGCATCCCGCCCATGCTGGTCCTGCTGCTGCTCGGCGTGGTCGTAACGTTGCTGCGCCAGCCGTCTCTCGCAGGCGACCTGGCGTCGATCGAGCCCAGCTTTCGCCTGCCGACGCCGGCCTGGCCAACGCTCGACTGGCACGACGTCTGGATGGGGGCCGTCTTGCTGGCTCTACCGCAGCTACCGCTGACCTTCGGCAACGCCGTGGTCGCGATCACCGACGAGAACAACCGCCTGTTTCCCGACCGCCCCGTGACGGAGGGGCGCGTGGCATTCTCCACTGGCCTGATGAACCTGTGCTCGAGTGCCCTGGGCGGTATACCCATGTGCCACGGCGCAGGCGGCATGGCCGGCCACGTGCGATTCGGCGCGCGGACCGGCGGCGCCTCTATCATGCTCGGCGTGCTGCTGACGACACTGGGGTTGCTCTTCGGCGACTTCGTGGCCACCTTGTTCGGCCTCTTGCCGCCGGCCGTGCTGGGCATCATCCTGTTTCTCGCGGGGACCGAGCTCGCCCTGGGCAGCTACGACTTCGGCAGTACCAGGGCCGACCGGTTCATCGTCCTCGCGACCGCGGCATTCGCAACATCGAACGTAGGCGTGGCGATGCTGTTCGGCCTGCTCGCCTGTCGTACGGCGAGTCGTGGATGGCTGAAACCTTAGAGTAGGGCCAGCTGCGCGTCCGGGTGCCGATTCGCTCCCAAGAAGCCGGAGACATCACGGTTGGAAGTACACGATATCTTCAAGGCTCAGGCGCCCCTTCGCCAATCCCAATCGCAGAGCCGACGTTTGTTGATCCGCACCGACGAATACGTCATTGTAAAAGACCCGGAACGTCTCCAGCAGCTTCACAATTGAGCGCGGCTAGTACGCGCTGTCTCCAGGTGCCGCTCCAAGGGTACAGCCAGCCCATCGGCAAAGGTCCTCGGAAGGGAATGGGTATCCGAAGATCGCGAAGAATATGGCGCCGGATTCAAGGCGCGGCAACGGGCGCATAGCAAGGCCTATGTAACCCTCGCCGCAACATTGCGCTGGGTCGCCAGATGCGACAGAAACCCCGCCACCTCCGTCTCACCCATCTCCTTCGGGTGACGCTTGCCGTGAAACAGGACGTACCGCTTGAACCAGTGGACCTAGGCGTCCTCGGTCCGGATGCTGTAGTGGCGCACGCGTATCGCCTCACGCACCGTGTCCAGAAAGGGTGAAGTCGACTGCACGATAGTCATAATGTCCTCCTCTCGCTCCTCGCCTGCCAGGGCATAGCCGACGTTCCAGCGCAACGCAAGCCGTTGCGGGATAGCGAGAAGCTTTCCCGATAAAGCGCGCTGATAGGGGGGATATCGTGCGATGTTACCGGTACTCAATAGTTGGGTGATGCATTCCAATTCCAACGACGAATGCTCTTGCCACAAACGCAAACATGAAACGCTATCTTTCGATAGCGGTATTGCTGGCCGTCTTCATTGCCCCGTTAGCGGCGGCCCAGTTCGTCACAATTACCGAGTCTCCAAGCCCCTTCTCCGCCACGGGACCCGGAAATTGGTCGCGTCAACCACCAGCAACCGGGAATTCACGCTTAAAATTTGTCTTACCGGACGGAACGCCTTACGCTGAATGCGCTGTGATCGTTAAGGCACTTCCTGCACTACGTGGTCATTCGCAAGCCGAAATCAATTCGGCAATGCTCGAACCACCCGAACCCGAAGGCATCACCCGAGCCCTTTCCGTTAGCTTTAGCAACGTACGAGTCATTTCAGCCGGTAACGGTGCATTGAGCGGTATTCCCGCGCAGACCTACAACGTCCAATATTCGGTTGGAACGCCTGCGGGGATGCAGTGGGTTCGAAGCGCTTCCACTACCACGATGACCGTGCCCGACGTAAGCTGGACCGTAACCAGCGGCGGCCAAGGACGCACGCTTGCCGAAGCTCAAAAGGCGTTCGCATACTGGCAGCTCGAATTTGTGAAGTTTCTGACGTTCATCAAAATTTTCCGCTGATGTTTGTACGGGTTCCACATTTTTTCAGTCGCGGTTTAACCGTGTTTATCAACACGAAAGCAAGCGATAAGGCCGCTTGGGCCGTTGATGTCAGATTTCAGGGCGACAAACGGGGGCAAAACGATGGGGCTATTTGGCCCTTCAACAAAGAAAAAGCATTTCGTAAAGCAGCAAGCTCGAAGTTTAGCAAATTATATGAAAAATAACGCCGTAAAGTCTGGCGGTGAAGCGTACGCTCGTTTACAACTTCTAGGACACTTTCCTAGGGATATCAATAAAGAAGTACTTTGGATATTTTGGGTTTCAGTATTCGCATTCAGGATTGCAAAGGATTTAGGCCATATCCGAAAAGAATACGGCGATGACATTTATGAAGATGTTTATTGGGAAATGTGTAAAATTGATAATAATTATTTCTCCAAGTTGCCCCACAAACCTTTTAGAGAAGCTTTTTCTTATGTCGGCGCCGCGGCAGATATAATATACCAGTCAGATACTAAAGAACCGGTGAATCAAGCAGGCGCTTTCTTTCTCGCTATCTCGAAAGAAATTCCGGTGACACTCAGTCAACAGCAAAGGTTTATGGTGGCAAAAGAATTGTTAGATGCTGCACATTCCTTTCCGTCGTTAGAGGAGAGCATAAAAGAAAATGCATGAATGCCCTACCAAAAAACTCCTCGTGTCGAGGTAAATCCAGAGCCCTGGGATCGAAAAGGATGTCGTGAAATTGGCTGATGTTGCCCAGTGGGTGAGCTCCCGAAAGAGAGCAAGTCCCGCCAGGCAGGCGTAGCCACCCTGCCAGTAACGAACCGGGATGCATTGCCAAGAGGTGGTGTGTAGAGCCCGGTGTAGTGAGCGCGTAGGCCGCGTGACTGATCTCCGAAAATTGTATAGTTGTGGTCCATAAGGACAGCATGGATAACCCGTTATTGTGACGGGGAAAGCCGACAGTTTTGATGCGCTGGAAGGCATGAGTCCTGTCCGTGCCATGGCAAACGGCAGGACACCACCGGAGACTGCGAGCGGGGCATGTGTACAAAAGGGTAGCCTGGGAACTCAAGACGACCGCTTGCCGGAGAGAAAGATGAGAGAGACGCAGAACTTACCAATCATATCAACAGACCTCCGGCAGATTGCAGAGCACGCGAGGATCGACCCGGCCAAGGTATTCACCTCCTTGGCTCACCGAATGGACGTTCTCTTTCTTTTAGAGGCCTACAATCAGGTTCGCAGGGATGGAGCGCCGGGATTAAGCGGTGTGACGGCGAAGGACTATGCCGAGAACCTGATGGAGAACCTGGAAGACCTGCACCAGAGACTGAAGAGCCAGACCTACGTCGGTCCGAAGATCAAGCGGGTGTGGATAGACAAGGACGGAGGGAAGAAGAGGCCGATCGGGCTAACGGAATTCGAAGACAAAATAGTCCAGAAAGCGGTGTCTATGCTATTGGGGGCGGTGTACGGGCAGGACTTCTACCCTTTCTCCCACGGATTCCGAGACGGACACAGTGCCCACCAAGCGCTGAAGGAGATCCGCGATCATTGCATGTTCAATGGCATCAACTGGTTGATCGATGCAGATGTGACTGGATTTTTCGACAACATTGACAAGGGCTTGTTGAGAGAGATCATCAAGAAGCTAGTCAATGACGGAGGCCTGCTGCGGCTGATCGGAAAATGGCTCAACGCGGGAGTAGTGGAAGGAGACGTTATCAGCGGATCATGGAAATGTTGCCCAAGCGGTTCGACCGCCACGGGCTGAGCATCCATCCCGAGAAAACCAAGCTGATCGCGTTCGGAAGACCTGCGTTTGGACAAACGACTGGAAAAGGGGAAGCCACGTTCGACTTTCTCGGCTTTACCCACTACTGGGCGAGATCACGCAAGGGAAACTGGGTCATCAAGCGCAAGACAGCGAGCAAGAAGGTGAAGAAGGCCATCGTCGCGATGCGCACTTGGTGTCGGAACAATCGACACAAGCCCCTGTGGTGGCAGCATCAAATCCTGTCATCGAAGCTCAGAAGACACTTTCAATACTTCGCGGTCCGATGCAATATGCGTGCGATGGAGGCGGTGCTGCACTATGTCACGCGAGGCTGGCAATACTGGCTGAGCCGACGAAGTCACAAGAGTGCGATCCCATGGGATGCGTTCAGGAAGTTTCTGGAGGCCCACCCGTTGCCGACACCCAGGATCGTCCATAATGTGTGAGAGCTTGCGGGTAGCAAAGTTATGCGTCAGGACGGCGGAGTCCATGTCCTGATTACCGAAGAACCGTATGACCGAATTGATCACGTACGGATCTGTGCGGAACGGGGATGGCCGGAAACGGCCGTCTCTACCCGGAAGCCGACCCAAAAACCGCTGCGCGTTTTTCGGTCGGCTGATTTTAGGCGTTGGGCATAAATATCATGAACAGGACTCCAAGACAAGAACTATGGATCGCTCTATCCGATCTGTTTCTTGACACGTATCCCGAACTCTTTTACGACGACATTATCAAAACTGTTGCTGAAACTGGTTTCACAGATGAGCAGGTTAAGCACATACTCCTAACCGAAGTAGAGCCCGCATTGCGATGCAATCTTCAGTCACCAATTGGCGTATGGGAGGGGTTCGATGAACAGTGGGTTATTGAACGAATTGAAGAAGTCAAAAAGACACCTCCATCATGGTGGGCCAACTTGAGATCTTGGTCAAAATACGCAGAGAATCACTGGGAAGCTATTGTAAGAAGGCGAGCTATGCCTAACCAGTAGTTGCACCGGACCGTAAGCGCTGGCACAAGCCTTGTTTTGCTTCGCGGCAAGCCCAGTGCCAGCACTTCGGCCGGTGAACTTGGTCGTTACTGCGACGCGAAGTCGCATGATTTACTGTTAAACAACAGCCAGGAGGCAGTCCGATTTAACCATGGTATGGTGTTACCTGTCCCCGAACCGGGGGGCGTTGCTGGCAACGGCGGGGTCTCAAGCACTCGGTAAGAGGTCGGCGGTGAGTGGCATACTTGCTCGATCCTTGGGGAATGGTCGGTATGGGCAACGTAAGTGAAGCCTGGGTGTTACGTATCGTGAAAGAGCGCGGGGCTAGAGTCACCAGTCGGCCCCAGAGCCAAAATGGCAATGCCAGGCAGGTTGGTGAGTTTTGACGGCGAGCCGACACACCCGTAGTCCTGGTCGGTATACAGAGGCGCCCTAACCCGATCTGTTTGTGGATCATGCGGAACGTGGTAAGCCTGTATTCCTCTCCTGCTTGTGAGGAGTCGGTCTTCCGTAAGGAAGAAGAATGGGGGGTGCAGGTAGAGGATGCTGGAAAAAGCGAATGCCCGGCTGTAATGGTCGGGATACGGGTTCGAACTTTGCCCCACCCGAAAGGGGAGCCCACTTCCTATGCAGGTGTGACTGAACGTCAACGTCGGAGTAAACTTTAACGAAGGCTCAGTTTACAATGGGCGATAGGAGACTATCGCAAGCGTCCTTCGGTCCAGTCTTTGGATTGGATGAGTCCCTGCGCTGGGGAAACGTTCAGGTGGGCCGGGTGTGCGGGTT
>Ga0210096_1000149_pt1 | contig 28603 bp, 27 predicted proteins | sample China_Galinas_PW_4_FD_184864 | JGI IMG/M metagenome (GOLD analysis project Ga0210096, IMG submission 184864) | Wetland microbial communities from San Francisco Bay, California, USA, that impact long-term carbon sequestration - China_Galinas_PWA_D2... | ecosystem: Environmental > Aquatic > Marine...
CCGCGACCGCCACACCCATCGGCGCCCAGGGGAGCGACAGCTGCGGGATCTTCGCCATAGACTCCGACGGGCCGGACATCTCCCCCGGCTACGCCGGCAACACCTGCTGGCGCCGCTGATCGACCCGTTTGCGCGCCTGCCCGGAATACCCGTTTGGCCGGAAAGGTCCCGGATCGGACACCGATCCGTTACCATCGCCTTGTTTCCGATAGCTGGCTGGCATTATGACCGACTGCATCATCATCGGCGGCGGCATCATCGGCATGCTGACCGCCCGCGAGCTCCGGGCGGCAGGGCTGGCCGTGACCCTGCTGGAGCGAGGGGAGACGGGCCAGGAGTCGTCCTGGGCGGGTGGCGGTATCCTGTCGCCGCTCTATCCCTGGCGCTACCCGACTTGCGTGACCGAGCTGGCACGCTGGAGCCAGCAGGGCTACGAGGCCCTGGCGGAAAGGCTCGGCGAGGACACGGGGATAGATCCCCAGTGGACCCCCAGTGGGCTGCTGATCCTCGACACCGAGGAGCAGCCACAGGCACTGGAGTGGGCGGAGCGTCTGGACCGCCGGGTCGAGGTGGTCGACCGGACGCGCATCGCCGAGCTGGAGCCCGCGCTGGCCAACCCGCCCGAACGGGCGCTCTGGCTTCCGGAGGTGGCCCAGGTGCGCAGCCCTCGCATGGTGGCGGCACTACGCGTGGATCTGGATCGCAAGGACGTCGAGCTTCGCGAGCATGCGGAGGTGCGCAAGATACTCGCCGCGGGCCAGAGGATCACCGGGGTACAGACCACCGAGGGGACCTTGGAGGCCGAGCGGGTGGTGGTGTGTGCCGGGGCCTGGACCGCGGGCCTGCTGGGGCAGATCGGTGAGGTGATCCAGGTGCAGCCTGTGCGCGGGCAGATGCTCTTGTTCGGCGCGGAGCCCGGGATCGTCTCCCGGATCGTGCTGGATCGAGGCCATTATGTGATCCCCCGGCGCGACGGCAACCTCCTCATGGGCTCGACCCTGGAGTACACGGGCTTCCACAAGGAGACCACGGACGAGGCCTTGGCACAGCTCTCGGCCATCGCCGTCAATCGATTTCCGGTGCTCAAGGACTATCCCATCACCCGCCAGTGGGCGGGCCTGCGACCCGGCTCCCCCCAGGGCATCCCTTATATCGGCCCCTTCCCCGGCATCGAAGGGCTCTACGTGAACAGCGGCCATTTCCGCAACGGCGTGGTGCTGAGCCCCGCCTCGGCCCGCCTGCTGGCCGACCTGGTGCTCGACCGCCCCCCCATAGTCCCGTCCGAGCCCTATGGGGTGAAGGCGCACCGCGGCTGAGCCTGTGCAGCTGCGCGGAGCCAAGATGCCCCGTGCAAAGACGCAACGGCGCCAAGGACCCATTCGGGCAGGCGCCCTCTTCTGTGTTCTCGCCTTTCTTCGCGTCCTTGCGCCTTTGCGTGAGCATTGGTTTTCGTTCGCGGCCGCCGCGTGATCCTTGTGTGGCCCCGAGCCTTTCCCTATACTCCGGCTTCTCTTGCAAAACGGGCTTTCTGCGGAGCCCGAATGCGCGCCTGCCAGGCCGATGTAGCTCAGTTGGTAGAGCAACGCACTCGTAATGCGTAGGTCGTCGGTTCAAGTCCGACCATCGGCTCCATCTCACCCGGAGCTATGACCCGGCTGTTCGTCAATCGACTCACAGTCATCGACTTCTCCTATCTGCACCCGGACCGCGGTCTGCTCGGGGAGAGCTGGCTGGTCGACCTGGAGCTGGGAGGCGGACTCGACCCCCAGGGGATGGTGCTCGATTTCGGTCGCATCAAACGCCAGGTCAAGCAGGCGACCGACCAACGCTTCGATCACAAGCTGCTGGTGCCCGACACCTTCGCCGGGCTACGAATGACGGTCGAGAGCGGGCGCTGCGAGCTGCGGTTCCTGGACCGACGGGGCCGACGGGTGATCCACCGATCCCCGCTCGACGCCGTCTGCCCCCTCCCGGTCTCGGAGATCACACCCGAGTCCCTGGAGCAGGCCATCACCCAGGCGCTTGGATCGGAGCTGCCCGACAATGTGGAGCAGGTGGCGGTGCACGTCTATCCCGAGCCTATCGAGGGCGCCTGCTACCAATACAGCCACGGCCTCAAGCACCACGACGGGAACTGCCAGCGCATCGCTCACGGCCACCGCTCGCGCCTCGAGATCCAGGTGGACGGGATACGCAGCCCGGCATTGGAGGCCCGGTGGTGCAAGCAATGGCGAGACATCTACATCGGTTCCCGGGAAGACCTGCAGGAAGAGCTGGAGCGAGATGGCACTCGGTATTGGCGGTTCTGCTACAAAGCGGCCCAAGGGGCGTTCGAGCTGGAGCTTCCCGCGCAGGCCTGCTACCTGATCGACTCGGACTCCACCGTGGAGAATCTCGCCCAGCACATCGCAGAGCGCCTGGCCCGCGAGCACCCAGGGCACGCGTACCGCGTACGCGCCTTCGAAGGGGTGGACAAAGGGGCGGTGGGAATCTGCGCGAGCCCGTCCTAGCCCGGATTTTTCACGGAGGCACCGCAGAGACGCAGAGGACGCTGAGAAAACAATGGGTTGCGGGACATCGAGAACAACTGCTTTTGGATGCGCCGACGTCGTCTCGATGATCGAACTGCCATCATTTTCAATACCCTGCGTTCTCTGCGCCTCTGCGGTGTATTTTTCGGGCTAGAAGCTCTCGCTGAGCGCGATGGGACTCGCGACCTGCGGCGTCGCCGGCAATCGCGGCAATCAGCCGCTTCTACGGGCTAGCGGCTGAAACGCAGGCGCTGGCCGCGGACGGATTCGTCGATCGCGCCGCGATCGTACACCTTGGCTCCGTTGACGAAGGTGGTGAGCACCCGCGAGTGGAGTCGCCGCCCCTCGATCGGCGACCAGCCGCACTTGTAGAGCACGTCCGCGCGGCGCACCGAGTAGTCGGCCGCCAGATCCACCAGCACCAGATCCGCCCAATAGCCCTCGCGCAGGAATCCGCGCTCGGCGATGTCGAACAGGCGCGCAGGGGCGTGGGTGAGCCGGTCCACCAGCCGCTCCAGGGGAGCCAGTCCCTGATGATAAAGCTCCAGGACCATGGGCAGGGCGTGCTGGACCAGCGGCAGTCCCGCCGGGGCCTTGAAATAGCTGCCGGCCTTCTCTTCCAGGGTGTGGGGCGCGTGGTCGGTGCCGATGAGGTCGATGCGCCCGTCGAGCAGGGCCGCACGCAAAGCGTCCCGGTCGCTACGGGCCTTGATCGCAGGATTGCACTTGATCAGCGCACCCTTCTCCTCGTAGTCCCCTTCATCGAAGTAGAGATGGTGGACACAGGCCTCGGCGGTGATGCGCTTGTCAGGGGAATCCCCAGGCTCGAGCTGCCCGACCTCCCGGGCGGTGGTCAGGTGCAGCACATGCAGGCGGGTGCCGTGGGCACGGGCCAGCTCTACAGCCAGGGAAGACGAGCGGTAGCAGGCCTCGGCACTGCGGATCTGGGGATGGAGCCGCATGGGCACGTCTTCCCCGTAGCGAGCGCGAATTTCCGCCTCGTTGCGGGCGATGGTGGGGGTGTCCTCGCAGTGGGTCGCCACCAGCACGGGGGCATCCCGGAAAATGGCTTCCAGGGTGGAGCGGTCGTCCACCAGCATATTGCCGGTGGAGGCCCCCATGAACACCTTGATGCCGCAGGCCCGGCCGGGGTCCAAGGCCCGGATCACCTCCAGGTTGTCGTTGGTGGCCCCCAGGTAGAAGGCATAGTTCGCCAGCGAGTGCCCGGCGGCCAGGCGACACTTGTCCTCCAGTGCCTCCAGTGTGACGGTTTGGGGCGGGGTGTTGGGCATGTCCATGAAGCTGGTGATGCCACCGGCCACCGCTGCCCGGGACTCCGAGTGCATGTCCGCCTTGTGGGTCAAGCCCGGCTCGCGAAAGTGCACCTGGTCGTCGATCATACCGGGCATCAGCAGGTGTCCCTGGGCATCGATCACCTGCTCGCCGGACCCGGCAGCGAGCCCGCATCCCATCTGCTCGATCCGCCCGCCGCGGATGCGAAGATCCCCCTCTGTGATCCGACCCTCGTTCACCAGGCGGGCATTGACGATCAGGGTATCGACCATGGGGTGGCTCCTTCCAGGCTCAATCGTAGTCACGATCCTTCCAGCTGCGCACCACGGCGAAGGTCTCGGCATCGCCGACCAGAGCGCGCCCGGCGTAGGCCTCTGCGGCACGACGCACCTCCGGCCGGCCGACCCTCAGGAAGGGATTGGTCTGGAGCTCCAGGGCCAGGGTCGAAGGTACCGTGGGACGCCCCTGCGCACGCAGGGCCCGGGTCTGGCGAAGACGCTCCTGCACCGCTTGATTGTCCGGCTCCACCCACTCGGCGAAACCAAGGTTGGCCTGGGTGTACTCGTGGGCACAATAGACCAGCGTCTCGGACGGCAGCCGGGACAGGCGCGCCAGCGATGCGCTCAGCTGCACAGCGGTGCCGTCGAACACCCGTCCGCACCCGGCGGCGAACAGGGTGTCACCGCAAAAGAGCGCGCCCTCTCCGTAGTAGGCGATGTGTCCGCGGGTGTGCCCGGGCACGTCCAGCACCTCGAGCCGGATTCCGATATCGGGGAGATTCACCTGGTCGCCCTCCGCGACGGAAGCGGTGCGCCCAGGGATACGCTCGGTTGCCGGACCCAGTACCTCGACCTCCGGAAATTCGGCCTTGAGGCCCTGGATCCCGCCCGTGTGGTCGCCGTGGCGGTGGGTGATCAGGATGACCCCGAGGGTGAGTCCCTCGCAGGCCAGTGTCTCCAGCACCGGATCCTCGTCGCCCGGGTCCACGACCGCGGCGATGCGCCCGCCAGCACGGCGAAGCAGCCAGATGTAGTTGTCGTCGAAGGCAGGGATGGGGGTAATGCGCAGCATGACTACGGCTGTCGATCGGGAAAGATACAGCTGATCCGGGCCGCTGTCGTGCTGCCGGGCGATGGGGGGCAGCAGGCCCTGGTCACTGAAGCTAGAAACGGCAGCTGCGCCAGCACCTCCGACCAGGGCAGACTCCGGCCCTTGTCATACCGCTCGGTCTGCTTGATCGACATCGTCCGCTCCGGTGCGCCTGAGCCTCAATACCCAACCCATGATAGCACCGACACCACGGGCGGCAGGACAAAAGGCTGTACTTTGGCACGATCGGGCGTGAATAATGTCTCGTACGCGCATCTTCCGGATCAGCTTCTTCGATCAGGGCCAGGTCTACGAGCTGCATTCCGAGTCGGTCCGCGAGGGGGAGTTCTACGGCTTCGTCGAGATCGAGCGGCAGGTGTTCGGCGAGAACAGCTCGCGGGGGCGCGGCCGGCTGCCGGAAATCCTGACGATAAGTGGCTACCCTGAAAGGGATCGACAACCCGGAGGGCCTTGATCTTGGGCAAGCTCATCACCCGGCTTTTCATTCTGGCCGTCATCGTCTTGGCCGCCGCCGGCTACCAGTTCAACCAGGTCTCCAAGGTGAACGACCCCGAGCTGGTACGCCAGGCCAACCAGGTGCTCACCGACAGCTTCCGCTCCATGACTTTGGAAGATGTGGCCCAGTCGATCCGGAGCATGGGATCGCTGAACATCATCGCCGACAACGCCAGGGACCTAGTCACCCAGGACGTGGTGCTGCTGACAGTACGTGCGAGCCGTACCATCCTGCCCTGGAAGACTCCCGACAAGGTGGTCCTGCAAGTGGACTTCCTGGTGGAGGAGCAAGGCGAGAAGGTGGCTGCGGGCAGACGCTACCTGCGCTTCGAGCCGACCGACGACCACCGCTGGCGCTACCTGGGCGAGACCGACTTCGAAGGCTTCATGCAAAACCTGCTCTGATCCCCTGGGCGGAAGGCCGACCGCCGACAGCCCCGAGCGGGTCTACAGGTAGCAGACGATGGGAAGCGGCATCCAAGCGCGCATGGCGCAGTACGGCTTCGAGTCCAACGACGACTACGACTATCAGCTGCGCTGTCTGACGACCGGTGACTTCGACGGTCTGCGAGCGCTCAACATCGAGGGCGACTGCGGGCGGCGCAAGACCGCCTTCGCCAATGCCTTGGCGCACGTGCTGGATTGCCCCCACATCCTCTATCACGACTTCACTCAGCAGAGCCCACCCCTGCCCGACATCATCCTGCCCCCGAGCAAGGACGAGTCGGGCCGGGAGGAGCCGCCCATCGACCCCTTCGACCAGGTAGTGAGCGAGGCCTGCGCCTTCAGCGAGGGCGAGGGCACCGTCCTGATCCTGGACCAGATCCAGGCCGCGGATTTTCGGGAGCACATCCGCATCTACCGCTTTCTCACCGAGGCGCGCTGGCAGATCCGCGACGCCCTCTACTTTGCTCATCGGCCCCACCTGCTGGTATTCCTGATCTCCGAGCAACCTCTCTACCACTCCCTGCAGAAGCACAGCTTCCGGGTCTGGGTCAATCGGGTCTCGCCGCGACAGGTGCCCTACCGGCCGGAGGATTTCGGGATGGCATCGGACGCACTCGACTTCATGGCGAGGCTGGCCGAGGTCTTCGAGGCCCTGGGCATGGCCCCCACCCACAGCGAGTACGCGCACCTTGTGCACGACATCCATCACCAGGTGCGCACCGCCGAGGCACTTCGCCACTCCATCTACGGATGGACCGAAGGGGTCAGCCGCGATCTGCTCTACTCGGGGGAGCTGCAGGGCCTGCTGGAAGCGGTTATCCGCAGTATTCTTGAGTATATTGGCCTGGAGGAGGTCGAGCTGGCGTCCCAGGGCACGGATACGTCCATTTGAGGCGCGGCGCGAGCAGTCCGCCCAGCTGGCGGCCGACCCCCGAACGTCCCCCGATGAGATGACGGACGCCTTCAAGTCCGCGCGCTCCATCGCGGGGGACACCTCTACTGCCTGCGGGCAGGATACGGGCTGGACGGCCCAGGCCGAGCACTTCGTCGCCGCGGCCTGCTTGGCGGCCCTCACCCCCGAGGACCAGATCGGCAAGGGCACCAATCCGGCCTGGAAGGCCGCCATGCAGGCGCGCATGGCCAAGAGCTGCGAGATGATCGAGACCGCCGACGGGGCGGTCGACAACGAGGCCCAGCGCCAATACGCAATCGCGTCCGCGTTCTGCGAGGGCTGAGCGGGTGTGGACGGGCAAGCCGCTCGACTCCATCTGGCGCGGCACCGGACAGGCCGGGGTGGACCTTGTCCTGGGGACGCGTATCCTGGGCGGGGATACGGCCGCAAAGACATTGACGGACGACCACGGCAATGTCTACGGCTACGACAAGCTGCTGCTGGCCACGGGCGGCGCACCGCGGTGCCTGCCCGGCGCGCCTGATAGGGTGATCTACTTCCGCACCCTCGACGATTACCAGCATCTGCGCGTACTGGCCGAGATCGTCGAGGACTGGAAAGACCCGTTCCGCCAGGGTGTCGTCTACTACCTCAAGGCCGGGCGGGTGCGCGGCGTGCTGCTCTGGAACACCTGGGGTCAGGTCGATGCGGCGCGGCATCTGATCGCCGGGCGGGAGCGCTACAGCGCCACCTCTCTCGCCGGGCTCATCCACGACTAGGCGGAAAGCAGCTCGCCCGGCGGAGCGCCCCGCCCTCCGCCAAAATCCCGGGGTGCCCCCCGCGGAGGAGCAAACGCCGAAAGTCCGCGGGGCTGCTTCACCTGCTGCCCGTTCACCGTTTGGCCGGTACACAATTGCGCGAGCCCAGGCGCTGGACCGCTGCTTCTCTGTCCGTCCCGAGTATCGATTCGAGTAACGGCCTCGCCGCGCCCAACTGCTTTGTCTTGATCATCAGGTTCCAGAGCGGCTCGAGCTTCTTCCAGCCGGCGCTGTAGCAAAACTGCCTGACGGCATGGGACAGCCTGTCGCTATGGGCCAGACTCGAACGCAGTATGGAGCCCCAGCGGTAGAAGGAACGATAGGCGTCGTCGTAACCGGCCTTCAACGCCTCGGCACTCATGCTGCGGGGCCGATAGACAACCTCGCGAGTGTTATAACGATCCCAGTTTTCACTGAGGAGCCGCCCCGCCTTCTTCATCTCGTCATGAAGCCGCGTACCGGGATAGGGGGTGAGAATATGGAAGGTGGCGGTGGTCAAACCCATCTCCACGGCCCAGTCGACGGTGCGACGAAATACATCCCTGTCATCTTCGTCCATGCCGAAGACAAAGCTGCCGTTGATCATCACCCCCAGGTCCGAGAGACGCCGGATCGCCGCCCGGTAGTCCTGTACGGCACTGTGCCGCTTATTCGCCGTCAGCAAATTGGTCGGATTCAACGTCTCGAACCCGACAAACAGGCTGCGGAGTCCCGCCTCGACCGCCTTCTCGATCAAGTCGTCCCGCAGGATGGAATCGACGGTGGCGGCACCCTGAAAAAGCCGTTCCATGCCGTGCATTCCGTCGAACAGCTGCCTGGCGAATCGGCGATCGCCCAGCAGGTGGTCGTCCAAGAAGTAGAGGTGGAGACCGGGGAGGGACTCGATCTCCGCCAGCGCCCGCTCCACCCGCTGGGTATAGAAGGAGCGACCGCCCAGAAAAAAGGGGTCCTTGTAACAAAAATCGCAATGGTGCGGGCAGCCCCGGCTGACCACCAGGGAGTTGGGCGCGAGATAGAGGTCCCGTTTGATGAGATCGCGCCGAACTTCGGGGATGTTCTCGATCGATCGCCTCAGCGAATAGTAGAGCCGCCGCGCTTTGCCCCGCCGAAGGTCGTCTAGGAACTGGGGAAAAACCTCGTCTGCGGGACCAAGTACGATGGTATCGGCATGCCGGCTCGCCTCATGGGGCATCGAGGTGACGTGTAAGCCGCCGAGAATGACATGACTCCCCCGTTGGCGGTAGCGATCGGCCAAGGAATAAGCGCGATAGGCGTTGGTGATGTAGACCTGGATCACCACAAGATCCGGAATATCGCCGACATCGATTTCCTCGACATGCTCATCAGTCAGCTCTACCTCGTCATCCGGACTCATGTGTCCGGCCAGAGTGGCCAGGCCCAGGGGCGGAAAAAGCGAGTATTTGATGGGCCGCCAAAACGGGCTCTTGGCTTCGATCAGGGATGGCAAGATGAATTTCGCTCTCATCGGGGACTCCTCCGGCTTGTCAGGCCAGTTTAGAAGCCAAAGATGGCGGGAGCCGGGTAGAATAGTGGCGAATCATGGCGGAATCGTCGGCGAGAGAAGCTTCGCCTTGCTGTATATCGAGGTGAGTAACCGGTGATTCTGTAAGTACGCGGAGTCAGCCGGCAAACAGCCGTTGTCAGGCGCCGATGCCTCGGACCTTGTCCTGGCCTTGCTGGATAGGCAACCCGTAGAGTCGTCAGCTGCGCTCGCAAGGGAGGCTTGCGTCTTCGAAGGGAGCGACTAGGTCCGATAGGCAAGCGGTTGTGCACCGCAGAGCATATCCATTCTGTTTGGAGAAGTAATCGCGTGTTACCTTATTGGTATCGCTTCGGCTTACTAGGCTTTTCAGAATGACATACCGGACTGTCCTCTGCAGGCGGCGGAGGTCCTCTGTGTTCATGGGAGAAAGAGAAACGCTTTCTCACGCAACGAGGTGGCGATTTGTTGCCTTCCTGGTGCTACTCGTGCCGGTACCCGTCCTCTCCGGGTTCAGCCTGGAACCCGGCAACGATCCGCGCGGACAGACGTTTGAGGGGCGACCATTTACTGATGCGCAAAAAGTCAAGGTCATCGATGCAATCAGACGCCTGGGCAAGCTGAAGAACGCACAAACAAGAAGCTGTGCCGCATGCATGGGGAGCTTGTTGCTGAATACGGATCAATGTGGAAACGCTCGGCCCAAGCTTTGTCGGGAAGCCAATGCCCAGACCAACAAGGAAAACGGTGCAAGGTGAGGACGCGAACTACAGTTTTCTCTCCGATGATTCGATTCTTTACTGCAATCTACGTTTGGACAACAGTACCCAGTTGAGCCAGTACCCCTTGGGTCGAGCACAGCTGCCCGGTATCGATATTGAGCCGATTTACATGTTGCTGCGAGGTCCGGACGAGCTTCCGTATAGCGAGAAGCATGCGTTGATCATTACTGCAGTCGATAAGACCAACGATACAGGCCTGACAAAGGTGCTGGAAGTTTCGGGCCGGGCAAGTAATCGACGAAAGACCGGACGTCGACTTGCCGGGGGCCAGGCCCACAGATGCCGCTTATGCGACTGATTTGCCTCTCGCGCCGTCAAATCGACTATACGTCCTCGACAGCGCGAAGAAGGAGGTCTTGTGCATTGCGGACAATGATTTCGATGGATTGCCTGATGCCCAATACGCGACGTTTGCGACGGCTCGAGACTTTCCGGCGCTGGAGACCACCAAGTCACTAGGTCTCTGCGGCTTGGGGGACGGCGGCGACATTGCTTTGTCCGCTGACGATCTGCGGAGCGATGACGTGGTGAGTGCTCCGGCCGACGTGGTTGTTCTGTTTGACGACGACGGACCAGGATGATCCACTGAACACTGCGAAACCGCATCTTTGCCTCCTGGCGGGAGCTGGCCCGCTGTTCCACCTAACTGGCTACTGCTTTTCCAAGTGTAGACGGGGTTGCCAGGCCATAGCACTGCTGCGCGTAAGTATCGGTATCGCCAGAGACACCCGCCTTACGCGCTTCAGGGTACCACCGGCCGCTCCCCCTCCACCTTCACGGGGGATATGCCCAAGGTCTGGGCCTCCTGCCTGGCCCCCTGAAGCCTCGCGGCGAAACGGGCTGCACGCCGACGCGCCTTGTCCGCCTGCACTTCCAGCTCATGTAATTGACCCGTGAGCTGGGCGACGTCCTCGGCCCCGCGGGGCTCCACGGTCGCAGCCTCCAACTCGGCACGCGCTGCCTGCACCGCCTCCTGGGCCTTGCGAGCATCCTGGGCGGTCAGCTCGGCCAGCCGCCCGGCGTCGCTCAGGGCGTCCAGGATCTGGGCCGCTTCGGCCGCCGCACCCTCTTCCGGCTCGGCGTCCAGATCCATATCCTCGGCCGCCAGCACCAGGGCGGTTACCGGTAAGGGTGCCAACAGCGCCTCCAGGGGGCCGTCAAAGGGCCCCAGCGGCCGGTCGCCGCGCAGCCGAAACGGCAGCAGCACCAGCGAGGCATCAGCTGAGCGCCGCGCGACTACCCCGGCGTTGGCGCCCTCCACCAGCACGGCCTCGGCCTCGATTCGTACCTCGTCCAGGGTGCTGCGCAGGCTTTCGGCGGTCTCGGTGGATACGTCGTTGCAGCAGATGCCGAGCAGCCGGATGCGCGCTCCCTCCCAGGCCTCGGTACGGGTCATCAGGTGCGCGAGCAGCAGCATCAGGCGGCTGCTGGCGTCGCCCCGCCACCACACGTCGATGCGCCGCGTGGAAGGCGGCGTCTGGCCCAAGGCCCCCCATTCCGGGTCCTCACCGTCGAGCACCACCAGATTGCAGCCCAGCCGGAAGGCCGTGCGCAGGTGATGGCCATAGGCCAGCTCCCTTTCCTCCTCGCCGGCCTGGGAGGCATTCTCCAGCCAGTTGAGCAGCACAATATTGGCACGCAGATGCCCGATGCCGAAGCCTTGCAACAGAGTGTGGACGCCGGTGTCGAGGTCCGGCGCCACCATGGCGAGGGCAAACGCCTGCACCCCGGACTGTCGGATATCCTCCTCCAGCGCCTGCTCGGTCTCCTGCCTGCGCTTGAGCAGGACGAGACCCCGCCCTTCCAGGATCTTGACCAGGGTGGAAAAGCCGCTGTCCCCCTGCAGCCAGGAAGCGAGCCGCAGCAGCTGCACGCGCCGCTCGCGGTTGTCGGAGAACAGCAGCATGTTGGGCCGCCAGTCCCTGGGATGCTCGGCCTCGCCAGCGGCTGCCAGCAGGTGCGTCCTGATCCGCTGGGTATGATAAGAGCGACGACCGTCGGCCCAGCGCGCCAGGGGGGCGGCGCGCCGCAGGTACTGGTAGACCGCAACCAGCAGCGCCACCGCGGCCAGACCCGCCTCCAGATCGATAGCCAGCATGGCCCCCAGGCAAGCCAATGCGCCCAACAGACTGAGGTGGCGGTGAAAGAAGCGAAAGCGCGGCCGAAACCAAGGGCTGGCCGCGCTGGCCTCGAAGAAGGTGGCGTAATTGATCAGCCCGTAGGAGATCAGGAAGAACATGGACACCACCGGAGCGATCAGATCGAGTTGGCCCAGACTGATGGTGCCCAGGGCGATAGCCGCCGACAGCAAGACCCCTCGGCGTGGGTTGTTGAGGGGCCCCACCCCCTTGGCAAACGGCAGCAGCATGCCGAACAAACGATCGGCCGCGAGAGCTTGCAGGACGCGTGGGGCCCCCATGAAGGAGGCCATGGCCGACGACAGGGTGGCGGCGAACACCCCTGCCGTGATCAGCGGTTGGATCAACGCCACCCGATCCATCGCCCCGTAGTCGCGCACCAACTCTGTCTCAGGCAGGGTGCCGGCGAAGACCACTGAGGCGAGCAGATACACCAGGATCGACAGCCCCACGGCCAGCAGGGTCCCCCGAGGCAAGCTGCGACCCGGGTCCTTGAGGTCCCCAGACATGCTGACCCCCTGGGTAAATCCGGTCACCGCCGGGAAGAACAGGGCGAACAGCACCCAGAAGCCCACCGCCGGCTCCGGCGTCGACCAATTCTGCGCCAACAGCCCAGCGTCCCAGCGTCCCAGCCCGCCGGCAAAGAACGACGCCAGGGCGGCCGCCAGGATGGTCATGACCAGATACTGGAAGCGGGTCGCCCAATCGGCGCCCAGCCAGGCCAAGATGAACAGCAAGCCCGCCGCGCCGGCCGCAATGAAGTGCGGGTGGACAGACAGGGGCTCGGGCAACATCCCGGCCAGGATCTCGGCAAAACCGATGCAATAGAAGCCGATCGACACCGACTGGGCCAAGAACAGCACCAGGCCGATAGCCCCCCCGAACTCGTGGCCCAGAGTGCGCGAGATGAGGTAGTAGTCGCCGCCACGCTTGATGCGCAGGTTGGTGGCCACCGCCGACAGCGACAGGCTGGTCAGCACCGAGATGCCGTTCGCCAGGGCCAGGATCACCAGTGTCCGTCCCAGACCGGCCGCGCCGACCACATAGCCCAGGCGCATGAACAGGATGATCCCTAGGATGGTCAGAACGCTCGGCGTGAACACCCCGGCGAAGGTGCCCAAGGTGCCCGGGAGAAGGCCCCGGCGGGGGGTCGCTGGCGTCACGTCCATCAGTGGATTCCTCGCGGCGAAACGTCAAGGTGATCTAACCCGAGCCCAACCACGCTAACTAATTGATTCACAGAAGTTTTATCTCCATCGACGCCCGTGTTCGGCGCTTGGACGCAGTCGGTTTCAAGAGGACAGCGAGAGGAAAGCGGGCACCCACTTTTCGGGCGTAGTACACCCGGGGATACGTCGCGTCGGCTAGGCGCTTTGCGCAAACCTGACTAGGATACCTGACATACGGTTTACGCCGTGGCGTGCCGTCCCGCATCCCAAGAAAGGGGTGCGCAGCTACCCGACGCTTCACAGGGGCGGCGCCCAATGCGACGATGCCGTTGGCGTGCATCAATGGGCTTTCAGGCCCGTTCCGGTCGCGGGACGGCGTGGGTCCCGCCAACATGGGAAGCGACTTGCCATGACCGACGAGCACCCAACTCCACCTGAGCCGACCGACGCTTCCGGGCTGCCGTTCGTGGCGCCCTGCCGCGAGCTTTCCCTGGATGCCCCGCTGCGCTGGCTGGCCTGTGGCTGGTGGGATTTCCGCCAGGCCTTGATCCCGAGTCTCAGCCTGGGCCTGATGCTGACGCTGCTGAGTGCCACCATTGCCTGGGCGACCTGGGCCTACGGCACCCTCGCCCTGCATCTGGGCCTGGCGACCGGGTTCGTGTTCGTCGGCCCGCTGCTGGCAGTCGGTTTCTACGCCATCCGCTATCCTTGGCTTTGCCACCGCCTTGGTCGGGTTCGTGGCGATCCTTCCAGTGATCGGGCACGCCAGCTGGCATGCCTACCGCGAGACCATCGACGCCAAAGTCTGGGAGCAGCACGAAACCTGCTGACGCCGACCAAGACACCCTGCCAACTCTATCCTGCGACTCAGTGAGCTAATTGCCGGTTGGCAGCGGCCATAGGGGGCTTGGCCCGGGCGCGCCGCCAATGCCACTCGCGGCGCATCAACAACGCCCATGTGCTGAAGCCCTGCGCCATGACCCGCAAGCGAAATTATCTGTATATCGCCATGGAGCCCATCGAGGCCAGACCCTGGCCCAGCGGATGCGCGACGACCCCATCTGGGTGGACGAAGCCATCGCCAATGCCGTCCATCCCGATCCCTACCAGCGTTACGCGGAATTGTCGGAGCTTGTCTATGATCTCCACCATCCCAGTCAGGCATTCCTGAGCAAGACCCGGCCGCCCCTGACGGAGCGCAACCCGGCCGTCTTCTGGAAGACGGTCTCGTTCATCCTCGCATTGGCCCTCGCCGCGGTCCTGACCCGGCCGATCCAATTCTCTGCCGGGACCTCCTGTGACAGGGCCGCCCAGCGATAGGTTCGGCCTCCGCCCGGGGGAAACCCCACTTGCTCCCACCCCGCCCTTCGCGGCATGCTGAGGGGCCTACTCCGACCAGCCGCTGCCCACCATGTCCCTATCCGCCCTCAAGCTATTCCACCTCGCCTTGGTCGCGACGTCCCTGGGCGGCTTTCTGGTGCGGGGGGGCTGGATGCTGACCGACTCCCCGCGGCTGAATCATCGGATGACCCGGATACTGCCCCATGTCGCGGACACCCTGCTCCTTCTCAGCGGGGCCGCGTTGATCTGGGTGACCCACCAGTATCCGCTCCAACAGCCCTGGCTCACCGCAAAGCTGTCGGCCCTGCCGGTCTACATCGCCCTGGGCGCCATCGCCCTGCGCCACGGCTCGTCCCGCGGACTGCGTGTAGGCTCCCTGGTCGGGGCCTTGACCACCATCGGCTACATCATCGCTGTCGCTCTCACCCACGACCCTTGGCCATTTGCGTGAGCCGCGATCGGTGGAAGTCGATTCTCCCGGCGTCTTTACCGAATAGACCCGTGCGACGGGCATATAGGTCGTGGTCCGCGCCATGCCTCGCGGAGAGGGCATCTGTGCGGACCCAATGCCGGTGGCAAGTCTGCCGCCGGGCTGACCGAATAGGCCCCACCCCGTTCACTCCCCACCCATGGAGACCGCTGTGAATCACCGGATACTGTTTACTGCTTGCGCCGTGATCCTGCTGACCGCCGTCTGCAATGTCGACGCCTACTCACAAGAAGAGGCCACCGAGCCGGACAAGGCCGATGTCTCACCCGCTGCCCAGCCCGGCACTCCAGCCCATCCGCCCATCCCGCCAGCGGCCGCCCCGCTCGAGATGCCTGCCGGGACTATGCACCTGCCGCTCGGCAGCGGCGCGACCATGACGTCGGTCGAGCCAGGATCTGTTCCGGTCGCCGAAGGTGGCCTCACCATCGAAGACCTGTTTGCCAAGAAGGCCGAGATCTCGGGTCAGGCGGTCAAGGTGCGCGGCAAGGTGGTAAAGGCCACCAGGGGGGTCATGGGTACCAACTGGTATCACATCCAGGACGGCACCGGCGCCGCAGGCAGCAACGACCTCGCGGTGACCAGCGATGCCGTCGCCAAGGTGGGCGACCTGGTGGTGGTCGCGGGCACCGCCACCACCGACAAGGACATAGGGGTGGGCTACAAGTACAGCATCATCGTTGAACACGCGTCCCTGAAGACCGAGTAATCCGCGGGCTGTCCGAAGCATCGGGGCGCTCGGACGACTGCCGGGTCGACCGCATGGTTGACCCGACGGGGATCGAGGGCTCGCCAGGGCCGATCTGGCCACTAACCGTCCGAGCCGGGGAAGACGCTCGGGGAAATTGAACAAGATAGATCCGCCTCGCCGGTTGAGCCCTGCACGATTGAACCTGAAAAGCGCCGTCGTCGCCATGGATGCACCGTCCAGGACCTTCGATCCGAGAACGGGCGCCTTCGTCGACTTCTATGCCCCATCGTGAAGGTAGAAGGCTGCAACGCCTGCCATGACGCGCCGGCCACGACCTTCCGCACCGCCATGCCGGTTGCAGCATCACCGACGGTCACCGACGCGATCGCAAGTAGTCGACTCGACTCGCTCGAACTCTCAGCCCCGCTACGGCGGGGCCTGCAAACGAGCTATTGCGACCCGGGCGCCGCCTCGGCGGCATCCGGGCGGATCAAGCCCTTCTCCTGAGCCACCTTGCGCATGCGGCGCACCAGTCCCTGCGACGGGTTCCCATCCGCCGCCATACCCTGGGATCGCTGGAAATCGCGGATGGCCACCCGTGTCTTCGAGCCGACCACCCCGTCGATATCGCCTATCTCGTAGCCCAGCCCGAGCAGCGCCTCCTGGGTGTCGAGCTTGGTCTGCAGCTCTCGTCGCTCCTGCTCATAGCCGATGAAACCCTTTCCGAAAGTCGCCGACATCGGCAGCTCCCCGGCAGCGGGGGCTGTCGGGGGATGGTCGGCGAGAAGCAGGCCCTGGATCGCCCGCGCCAGATCCCGATGGTCCTGCGCCGAGTTCTTTCGGAGCACATTGGAGAGCACCGTCACCATGTAATAGAGGCGGTTCTGCCCGGCGGGCGATTCTACGATGGCGACCGAGTTCATGAAGTTGCGCTTGTTGCCATGGTACTTCTTGCAGGTGAAGCCCTCCTCGGGCTGACAGCTGTAGAGTGAGCCGGACTTGAAATAGACCGCGGATTTCCTCAGCACGCCCGAGGAGGCGTATCGGATGCGCCGCTCGGTGATGTACATCAGGCGCTTGATCTCGCGGCTCGAGAACTCATCCACCAGCTTCCCCTGCTCCATCTTCAACGCGTATTCCATGAGCGAGCGCGGCGTGGCATAGCTGCTGGTCCCGGGGACCCGCTTCTTGCCCTCGTGGGTGAAGAAGCTACCCTGCCGAAGTGAGCGGAGATCGAGGCCGTTTCGCGTCACCGGCGACTGGATCGCATCCTCGAAGATCTTCGCCAGCTCGGTCCGCGGGGTCTCCTTGAAGAACCTTGCCTCTTCCTCGGTCGACACCGGGTAGTCTTTGCCGAAGTGCTTCAGCAGGATCAGATGCTTCTGGACCATGCCCGCGGCCGAGTTGGAGCTTGGCGACATCATCCAGTCCAGATAGGTCCACAGGGACGCGCGATCGCCCTGCCTGATCGGCCGCCGGGTCGTCTCGCCCGTTTCGCCATTCCAGAAGGGCACCGTGTGATGGTCGTACACGCTGAAGATGTCGGCGGTGATCGTCGCCTCGCGCAGAACCCGCCGCCGCTCGGCTATATCGTCCGGATAGATGTCGGCCAGCGCCTGAAACACGGCGAGCGAGACGAGCAGCTTGCCGACGCTGCCCGGATTCTGGCGCTGATTCCCGTTCCACTCAGCATAACGCGGGCGATCCCGATCGGAGAGATCCAGCAGGGCGATGCCGTAGCGATCGGCATGCTCACCGAGCAGCCTCTTGATCTTCTTCGTGAGCGCCGCGTCGATCGGAGGTAAACGGAAGTCCGGACTGTCCCGCAGGCGCAAGTCGACCATCGCCAGGGGCAACAGCTCGCCCGGGGGCCGTTTCTTGCCGGACCTCTTTCCCTCCTGGACCAGGCGCTGACCCTCCAGCCGACCGATCCCGGTGCTCGGGAACCCGTCCAGAGGATAGGCGTCTGCCCCAGCCGGAAGAAGCATCGTCCCCAGGAGCCCCGCGAGCGCCAGGGAGATCACTTTCCAACGTTCAGTCAGCCGCATCGGATTTCTCCTTCGGAGAGGCAGACGAGCAAGGCAGGGGATGCTCATACCCCCCTCGCACAGGGTATCAACGGATGAGACCAGTCGCCGAGACAGAGGTCAAGCGACCGGCGGCGCGATCAGCGGGTACCGACGAGTCGGTAGTCGGCGATGCGAAGTCCGGGCAAGAAGGGCAAAGCGCAACGGTGGTTGGGGAGGCGGCGACACGGCATGCGCTCGGCGAGCCAACCGCAGGATTTTTCAGGTAGATGTAAAAAAGCTGTTGATTCTTGCAACGTTTACCTCTATTACATTGCGGTAAGCAGCTTACTCGGCAAGCGTAGGGGTACTTCGAGTGCTCCTGCGGCATTTGTGGTCCGTCAGCCACTGCCAACCCCCCGACGCCCTCCCCGGTCAGACCTGCCCAATCCCTGGTATTCCACAATTCGGCCCCGTTGCCGCGCAACGGGCCCAGACCGTTTGAGGTGACGAAATGACTCAGAAGATCCAAAATCCCATGAACGCTGCCCCGTCCAGACCTGCTGGAGGAGGCAGCAAGCCCAGCCCCGGGAAGTCGGCGCCCGGCAGGGCCCCCGCAGGCGGCCGGCCGGCCCCGGCAAGACGCGCGCCGGGTAGAGGTCAGTCGCGCGGACGCTAAGGCGATTCCGGATCGGCTCACCGGGTCTTTCCCGCGGGCCGATTCGGAAACACCTCCCTTACAGCTGAGTCACCGGGCCTTCCCTCGAGGTTCTGCCCCGGGCAGGTGGAGGCGCAGCTCGGCACCCGGCTCGCGATTGACCACGTCAACCCGCCCATCCATGGCCCGGGCCAGCTGGTGCACAAGCGCCAGGCCTATGCCCGTGCCTAGGGTCTCCCGGGTCAGCTCTGTCTCCGAGCGGTAGAAGAGCCGGAAGATCTTCTTCATCTGGTCCTTGGGGACCCCGGGACCATAGTCGCGCACCGCCAGCAACACGCCTCCACTCCGCTCGGGAAAGGCGCCGATGTCGATGGCCTTGAGCTCCGCCTTGGAGGAGAATTTCAGGGCATTGTCCACCAGATTGATGAAGATCTGGGCAAACAGGTCGGGGTCCACCCACACCACCCGAGCACCCACCTCCGGCTCGCACCCCAGGCGCAGGGTGAACCCGGCCCGCTCTATCTGGGAGGCGACCTTGGATCGGATGCCGTCCATCAGCTCGGCCACACTGGCAGGCTGCAGGGAGACCGGCAGCTCGTTGCGCGTCATGCGCGCCAGCTGCAGCACATTGTTGATAAGACGGGTGAGCCGCTCGCTCTCGCTGTAGATGAACTCGTAGTAGCTGCGCTTCTTGGCCCCGTCCGCCCAGCCCTCTCGCAGCATCTCACCGTACATGCGGATGGACGTGAGCGGGGTCTTCAGCTCGTGGCTCACCGCCGAGACGAAGTCCTGCTGCTGGCGCGCCAGCTCCACCTGGCCGAGCGCGAGGCGGTAGAGCAGATAGAAGCCGCCCAGCAGGACCGCCGCGAGTATGGCGGCCAGCCAGTTGACCACGACCGCGCCCGGTCCCGCGGGCAGCCGGTTAAGGCTGAAGATCAGCTCCAGATCGCTCAGGGGCGAGGACAGCCGGCTACGGTAGAGCAGCTCGCCGCTGAGTTCGGATGCGCGACTCCACGATCGCTCCGGAGCGCCACCCCTGAAGGCACTGGCCACCTCCCCTCGGTAGGCGACGATGAGGTCGCTGGACTGGGACAGGGCGCTCGCCCGGAATTGCCCCTCGATGGCGCCTTTCAGGAAGGCCCCTTGCTCGATCAGCAGGCCCTGGATATAGCGCTGGCCGTCGCGCCAGACCTTGCGGAAGAGCACCAGGTGTCCACTGTCGAGCAGACTCAGCTCGAAGGGGTCTATCTCGCTCTCGAAGGTGGTGATGCGCAGCCCTTGCGGGGCTTCTTCCTGCTCGCTGCCGACCTTGGACAGCAACTCCGTCGCAAGCGTTGCCTGGGGCTCGGCGAGCAAGCTCTGCTCCTTGCGCGCCTCTCGCCTGGGGGCCTTGATCGCCTCCCCGCCCGCCAGCCGGCGCTGCTCGACAGGCGCCGAGTGATAGCGCTTGTCCAGCTTCAGATCCTCGACCCGGCCCAGGCCCGAGGCCCCTTCGCGCTTCTTCTCAAGCCGTGCGCTCGGCGCGTTCAGCCGGTCGAAGGCCGCCTGAGCCGGGGCCTCGTATTCGCTGGAGCGGTATGCAAAGGACTCGTCGGCTAAAGAGGTCGAGCCGGCATCACGTTCCTCGAGCTCGGCCAGCTTCGGCGAGGCCGGGGCGACCCGCTCGTCCGCACGGCGCGCCCCGGCCTCCTCGCGCTTCGCGGCGACCGGACGCGACCGCTCCACCAGTCGGTTCTCCGCCAGTATCTCGCCGATGCGGGTCTGCAGGGCCAGGCGCTCGGCGCGGGACTCGGGGGTGATCCCGTAGTCTCCGGCGTTCGTCTTGGACCCCGGCAGGAAGGGGGTGGTCAGGCGCCCCTCCGCATCCACCTGGAAGTAGCCGATCAGCCCAGGGATGGCGCCGGAGACCGGGAGCCTGGACAGGGGCGAGGGCTGGAGAAAATTGGCGGCCGTATCGCCCGACACCACTAGGAAGACGTATTCGGCGAAGCCGCGGGACTCCTCGACCCGGATCAGCTCCGCCAAACGGTCGTCGATGCGCCCGGCCACCTCTTCGGCGAGCAGCCGATTCTGATGGAAGGCCTCCCATTTGAGCTGGCTGTAGGCCTTGCCCACCAGGATGGCCGTGGGCGCCGCCAGCGCCAGGAAGAAGAGACCGAGCCACACGCGCAATCGTCTGCGATCCTGGCCGGCCAAGGAGCGCGCGAGTACTCCGTTCCGGTGATGACGTGTCATTCAGCGAGGCCCGAATCAGTCCGGGACCAGCCGGTATCCGGCCCCCCGCACGGTCACCAGGTATCTGGGCTGAGCCGGGTCCGGCTCGATCTTGCGCCTCAGCTTGGCGATGTGGATATCCACGGTACGGGTTTCTATATCCAGATTGCGGCCGTAGCCCCAGACCTTGGCCAGCAGCTCTTCGCGCGAGACCGGCCTCTCGGCATTGGCGTTGAGATACTCCAGCACCTCCATCTCGCGACGGGTGAAGGCCAGCGCCTCGCTACCCCGCCGGCCCGAGAGGTTGCGGGTATCCAGCTCCATGTCGTCGCCCAGACGGATCTGGGTCGCCAGGGCCTCGCCCACCCGGGAGCGACGCAGCACCGCCTGCACCCGCAGCACCAGCTGGGTCACCGAGAAAGGCTTGGCCACATAGTCGTCGGCGCCCAGGGACAGGCCCAGGATGATGTCCTCGTCCTGGGACCGGGCGGTGAGCATGATGATGGGCTGGTCGCGGTCGCGCTCGCGCACCTGCCGGCAGATCTCGAAGCCGTCCACCCCGGGCAGCATGATGTCCAGCAGGATCAGGTCGAAGGTACCGCCCAGCGCCTTGCCCAGCCCCTCGCGCCCGTCGGCCGCACCCTCTACCTCGTAGCCGTGGAAGACCAGCACGTCCATCAGCCCCGAGCGGATGGCCAGCTCGTCCTCCACCACCAGGATTCGAATCTTTCTCTGCATGGCTCAAAGCTTAACAACAAGCCACCGCAACCTCGTGTAAATCCTTCGTAAACATCCCGCCGAAGTCTTTACCCAACCCTGTCTACAGTCCCTTCGCCGCCGTGCCTAAGCTGAATGTGCACCGGACGTTCAACCCACGGGAGACCCAAGACATGGCACTCATCACCCGAGTATCCCGGCTCTTTCGAGCCGACCTGCATGCGGTGCTCGACCGCATCGAGGAGCCGCAAGTCCTGCTGCGCCAGGCCGTGCGCGAGATGGAGGAGGACCTGGGCCGCGACGAGCAGCGCCTGCGGCTTCTGGCCCACGAGCAGGAGCAGCTGACCGCCCGCTCCCACCAGACCGCCCAGGAGCTGACCCGGATCGAGGCGGAGCTGGACGTCTGCTTCGACTCGGACAAGGAGGATCTGGCACGCGGCCTGATCCGCCGCCGCCTGGAGACCCAGCAGCTGGCTCGTCACCTGGAGCAGAGACAGGCATCCGTGGCGCGTGACCTTTCCAAGCTGCGCTCGCGCGTCGACGAGAACCGGTCCCGGCTGGAGGCCATGCGCCAGAAGGCCGAGCTGCTGGCCGAGGAGGACGCGCCGGTCGGCCCCGAGCCCCACTGGGACAGGGGCCCCGGCCTTGGCATTCGCGACGAGGACGTGGAGGTAGCCTTCCTCGCGGAAAGACAGCGCAGGAGCCGGTCATGAAGAGACCCACTTTCTACGAAGGGATCGCTGTCGCGGTCGCCGCAGCCCTCGGCGGCGGCGCCCTGTATGCCGCCCTGAGCCTGCTCATACCGGGTGCCGGCGTGCTGCGTCTGGTCATTGCCGCGGTCGCCCTGGCCTATCTGCTCTATCTGCTCAGCCGCAGTCGCGAGCGGATAGGCCGGGTCACCACCCTCGCGGCCTGGACCCTGGCGGCCATCGCCCTCTGGCTGCTGCACCCGCCGCTGGTGGCCTATGTCGCGCTGCACGTCGGCCTGATCTGGCTGGCCCGCTCGCTGCATTTCCACTCGGGACCCCTGGCGGGCCTGGCGGACCTTGGACTGAGCACCCTGGCGCTGGCCGCAGCCACCTGGGCGGCGTTGCAATCGGGCAGCCTGCCCCTGAGCCTCTGGTGCTTCTTCCTGGTTCAGGCCCTGTTCGTCGCCATCCCCCTTCGCGTCGGAAGCGGGTCCGAAACCCGAGCTGCGACATCCCCCTCCGAGGACCCCTTCGAGCATGCCCACCGCGCCGCCGAGGCCGCCGTGCGCAGGCTGTCCTCCCTTTCCTAGGAGCATTCTGATGAAAGCCAAGATCACCGCAATCGCCCTCTTCCTGGTCACCGCCGGGGCGGTGGCCTACTACCCGGCCCTCCAGGGCTTGGGGAACAGGACACCCACCGACCCGGGCACCATCCTGCTGCCCCCCGTGGACCCCACCGCCAACGAGCGGCCCCGAGTCGATGTGGTCTTCGCGCTGGACACCACGGGCAGCATGAGCGGGCTCATCCAGGCGGCCAAGGAGAAGATCTGGTCCATCGCCTCCAGCATGGCCTCGGCCCAACCGGCACCCGAGATCCGCATGGGCCTGGTCGCCTACCGCGACCGCGGAGACGCCTATGTGACCCGGCGGGTGGACCTCTCCGAAGACCTGGATAGCGTCTACGCCCAGCTCATGGACTTTCGGGCCCAAGGCGGAGGCGACGGGCCCGAGAGTGTGAATCAGGCACTCCGCGACGCAGTCCACCGCATGTCCTGGGGCCAGGACCCCAAGGCCTACAAAGTGATCTTCCTGGTGGGTGACGCCCCGCCCCACACCGACTATCCGAACGACGTCCAGTATCCGGAGATCCTGGCCGCGGCCCGCGAGCGGGGCATAGTGATCAACACGGTGCAATGCGGAAAGGCCGCGGACACCAGCCGGGAGTGGCAACGGATCGCGGCCCTGGGCAAGGGCAACTACTTCCAGGTGGACCAGGGCGGCAGTGCGGTCGCCATGGACTCCCCCTTCGACAAGCGTATGGCCGAGCTGTCGGCCAAGCTGGACAAGACCCGACTCTATTACGGCAGCGACGAGGCCAAGGCCGTCAAGCGGGAGAAGCTGGCCGCCACGGAGAAGCTGCACGAGGGTGCCTCGGTGGCTTCACAGGCCAGGCGCGCGGCCTTCAATACCTCCGAGAGCGGCGAAGCCAACCTGTTCGGTGACGGAGAGCTGGTGGAAGACATAGCCGCAGGGCGGGTGGACCTGGACAGCCTCGCCCCCGAGGCGTTGCCCGAGCCCATGCAGGCCATGAGCCCGGCGGAGCAGGCAACGGCGGTCGCCGAGACGGCGGAGAAGCGCCAGGCATTGCGCGACGAGATCCGAGAGCTGGCCGGAAAGCGTGATGCCTTCCTGGCCAAGAAAGTGGAAGAGGTGGGCGGAGCCCGGGAGTCCCTCGACCACAAGATCTACCGAGCGGTGCGGGAGCAGTCCGCCCCGGCCGGACTGCACTATGAGGCCGAGGCCCCAAGCTATTGAGGATCAAGGCGGAGCCTGGAGGCCGGTGGCTGGAAGCTCGAAGCTGAGCTGGCCGGATCGCCCCCTCCAGCCTCCCGGTCTCTGACAGGAGGCGCCCTAGGCGTGAGAACCGGTCCGATCCCAGGCGAAGGTGCAATCCAGCTCGGAGAGCACCGAGATCAGACCGCTCTCGCCTTCCAACATCAGCGTCAGGGGCGCGCGACCGAAGCGCCGGTTGCGCTGACGGATCCAGCGTCCACCCATCTGGGGATTGCGCGGAAAGGTGGTGCGCAAGGCGTCGGCAATACGCAGCACATAATCCACCCGACGAAGCACCTGGGCGGCATCCGGAAAGGGGGTATCTTCGCGAAACCGGTGGAAGGCACGCGCCCGCACATCGTCGGGCATGTCCAACAGGGCTCGCATCTCATCGCTGCCCAGCTTCCATCCGTCCAGCACATTCATCGTGGCGCGGGTCAAGGCGCGGCGCGCCTTTGTCTTCTCATCACTCATTTCGACTCCTACTGGGCTGTGGCCCAAACACCCGGGTCGAGCCCGAAAGATTTCCACGATACCACAGGGAGGACCCTTATCCCAGTGTATTAGTAGGATTAAGGCGATTGCCGGAAACAAACACACCGGATTGGGCAGGATTTTCGTTCGTCTTCAAGGCTCGACGGTTGTCGCATAGCAGGGCTATGTCATTGCCGTCGCAACGCCGAAGACGGGCGAAAAGGCAAGCAAGCCGGTATGTTTGTTGACAGAAATCGCCTAAGACTCGAACAGGCGGCGCCACCAGCGCTTGCGGCTGGCGGTGGGCTTCTGGCTGGCCGGCAGGTCACAGGGCCGGACCTTGCTCATGATCCAGCCGGGAAGGGGTGGATGGGTGCTGTAGCCGCAGGTCACCCCCAGGTTGTGGGGATCGTAGATCTTGATGAAGGACGGGTCGCACAGATCGTCCGCGTAGACGATCCCGCAATAATCCTCCTGATGCTCCTGTCGCAGCAGGCGATCGATCTCCGTGAGGAAGTCGCGCAGCCGGGCCTCGCTCGAGGTGCGCACAGGCGGCGGCTCGCCCACCGCATAGAGATACCAGTCGTCCCCGCCTCTGGCGCGCACTGTCTCCCACAGGGCGTCCAGATGATGCCATCGCAAAGCGGAGGTGAAGCTGCCCCTGAAGCCTTGCAGGAACGGATGGTCGTCGACCGCCTGGAGCTGATTCATGGCACCACAATCCCGGGACCTTGTTGAGGAATACTGACCAGGCCCCACGGGGCGAGGTATGATTATCATAGAAAAGGCAGTTGGACGGCCGCCAGGGTGCGTGCGGCGTGGCGTCTGGCAAGGCACAAGGAGGAGGAATAGTCGCTCTATTCCAACAAGTTGTAACGCGGCCAGACGCCGCGCCGTACGTGCCCTGGTGGTCGTAGCGGCCCTCAGCCAGCAGGTGAGTCTCATAGGCTTCCAACACAGCGGGCAAGCCCATGCTTTGCCAGGTGCACGAAGCGGTCAACTGCCGTCTCTAGGATTGTTGTTTTGCCATTATCCAGACAATGAGTCAATCAGACGTCCTGTTCGAATCCCACCTGCCTGGCCTGAAGCTGCTCAGCCGCGGCAAGGTCCGCGACATCTACGAGGCGGGCGCCGATCACCTGTTGATCGTCACCACCGACCGCCTGTCGGCCTTCGACGTGGTGCTGCCCCAGCCGATCCCAGGCAAGGGCGAGGTGCTCACCCGGGTCTCCGAGTTCTGGTTCCGGCGCACCCGCGACCTCGCGCCGAATCACCTGTCTAAGCGGTCGCTCGCGGAGCTGATCCCGGACGAGAAACAGCGTCTTGCCCTCGGCGACCGAGCCATTCTGGCTCGCAAGCTCCGCCCCCTGCCCGTCGAGGCGATCGTCCGAGGCTACCTGATCGGCTCGGGCTGGAAGGACTACCAGCGCACCGGCTCGGTCTGCGGTATCCCGCTCCCGACGGGCCTGCGCCAAGCCGACCAGCTGCCCGAGGCCATCTTCACGCCCTCCACGAAGGCAGAGATAGGTGACCACGACGCGAACATCGGCTTCGAGCGCGTGATCGAGCTGCTTGGAAAGCGACTCGCCGAGCAAGTGCGTGAGATCAGCCTTAATATCTATATGGAATCCGCCGTCTATGCCCGCGAAAAAGGCATTATCATCGCCGACACCAAGCTCGAGTTCGGCCTGGACGAGCAGGGTGGCCTCTATTTGATCGACGAGGTGCTTACCCCGGATTCGTCGCGCTTCTGGCCCGCCGACCAGTACCGACCCGGCACCAGCCCGCCGAGCTTCGACAAACAATACGTCAGGGATTACCTGGAAACCATCGACTGGGACAAGCGCCCACCAGGCCCGGCTCTTCCCGCTGAAGTAATTGAAAAAACAGCCGAAAAATACCGAGAGGCGGAGCGACGCCTGACAGGCTAGACGCCTCCTCGTCATGTTAGCGCGCGCTTCCATTACAATTTATACTTGGCTGGAGGGACGACGTCCAACGTCACATTCTGACGGCCCGGGCCGGAAACTCCGACGCGGTTCACGGATCTTTTCCGCGAAATAGGGTTTAATCGAGCCAAGGTAGGAGGAAGATCCCAATGAGCACACGAATCCAGAATCTCACCCGCCAAGCTGGCGAATGGCTGTGGCAGCAGCGGTTCAATCGGCTTTATTCGACGGAGACCGGACTCACGGGAGATCCCAGCCGGCTCAGACTCGTGCTCGGCGTCGCTGGACCCGAGCTGAATTGGGTGGGCGGTCTGCTGTCGCGTTGCGCCCCGCGGGTACGCTACTACAACGAGCCACTCAAGCGCATGGGTCTCGCCCTGCAGCCCTCTTCAGTCGCCGACCGTTGCGCAATCAGCTTCAGCAAGTTCCTGCCCGACGACCATCCCCTCCTGCGTGTGATCCGCATGCTGGTGGAGGCGGATAACATCTGGGCGACCGAGCGGATGAGCAACCGGTTACCCAATTCCGAGTATGACCCCAACGTTTGCCTGGTCAAAGAGAGCCGCAGCCTGCTCGCTGCCGAGGCGATCGCCAGGGCCTTCGAATGCAAGATGCTGGTGGTGCTGAGCGAGCCGGTGCGCGCCGTGGACCAGCTGTTCGACAACCGGGAGCTGGAAGGCTACCTCGAGGTGGAGACCGAAGCGATTCTCAAGCCCGACTTCCTCACCCGTTTTCTGCCGAGAGACCGTAGGGACGTAATCGCGGCCGCCCGCATCATTCGACGCCTACCCGAATCCCGGGAGCGCTCCATCCTTTCCCGCGCCATGACTGTCGGCCTGATGAACCGCATGGTCCGAATACTGGGCGTGCGCTACTCGACGGTTTCCACCATCTCCGTGCCGGAGCTGGCCAGCGCACCCAGCCGGGTGGTGCAGCTGGTGGTCGAGCTGTTGGGGCTCGAGTGGCGAGAAAGCGCCGAGCTGCATGTCGCGGATTCCAGCATGACCGTGCACGAAGGGGACATCGAGGCGAAACGGCTGCGCATCCCGGCGCTGCATGCTCCCTTGCGGTTCCTGACCGCCAAGGAAGCCGTCGCATGCCGCGACATGCTGGCCGAGTGTGGCCTGGCCGGGGCCGACACGGATGAGCTGATCACCGAAGTGGTCGGAATGTCCACCATCCCGGCACGCCGCGAAGGCACGCCCACCCCCGACCAAGAGCAGGCGGCCGGCTAACCGACGAGTCTGCGCCAGTAGGTGGGGCGCCAGTAGTAGAGCACGGTGGTGTCCCGCCAGGGATAGGTGTCGGCATACCGCTCTCCCCGCCGGGGCTCTTCGATATTGTCGACCCGAGGATTCAGCGGGCGCCAGCCGTCCTCCTCTGCGTCGGTCCCCATCGGCGCACGTCCCAATCCCCGATTGCGTCGCTCTGCCACCCCAAGTGTCTGGAAATTGCGTTGCGCATCTTCCAGGCTGACCTGGTTGCTGCTTCCAGGCATCCTCGGAAACCTCAGCTGGGCGAGATCATCCTCCCACAGACAAATGGGACAGACCTCATGGCTCCCGGGCTCGTACTTGAACACCAGGTGGCCGCAACAAGGGCAGGGGAATCTGTCGGTTTCAATCATCCTGGGACCTCACGAGCCATTGTCGCCGACCCGACGCAGGTCGACCGAGGCTTTGCCATACTGTCAATGGGCCTTTCGTGGAGACCGGCATGGGCACGCGAGCATTGGCACTGTTGCTGTTGGGCGTTACCGCCCTCTTCACACAGGTCGGCTCCGCGGACCTCTACGAGCAGGAGCGGGCCGCCCTGATCCGGGAGATCACGCAGGACCTGCACCTATCCGGCCCTCACTTGGGGCTCGATCACCTGGACCCCCGGATCATCGACGCCTTGCGCACCGTGCCCAGGCATGAGTTCGTGCCCGAGAGCTACCGGCAGGCGGCTTACGAGAATCGACCCCTGCCCATCGGCCGAGGGCAGACCATTTCGCAACCCTACATCGTGGCCATCATGACTGCACTGCTCCAGCCCAAGCAAGATCAGCGGGTCTTCGAGCTGGGCACGGGCTCGGGCTATCAGGCCGCCATCCTCTCGACGCTGGTCAGACAGGTCTACACGATGGAGATCATCGAGCCGCTGGGCAAATCCGCTGCTGCGCGCCTGGCACATCTCGGCTACGACAACATCCAGGTCCGAGTCGGGGATGGATACTTCGGCTGGCCGGAGGCGGGCCCCTTCGACGGCATCATCGTCACCGCCGCAGGCGACCACATCCCCCCTCCCCTAATCCAGCAGCTCAAACCCGGCGGTCGCATGGTAATCCCTGTGGGCAGCGGCTTTCTCACCCAGCAGCTGATGCTGG
>Ga0210096_1000150_pt1 | contig 28537 bp, 27 predicted proteins | sample China_Galinas_PW_4_FD_184864 | JGI IMG/M metagenome (GOLD analysis project Ga0210096, IMG submission 184864) | Wetland microbial communities from San Francisco Bay, California, USA, that impact long-term carbon sequestration - China_Galinas_PWA_D2... | ecosystem: Environmental > Aquatic > Marine...
CGGGCAGTGCATCGGCGGTTTGCAATGGGGCCGCCGGGGCTCGGGCATCCATCTCCTCGATGAACGCCAGCAGCAGGTCGCGCTCCAACGGGCCTCCCGCGAGGCTCGGCAGCAGCTGCCAGCGAAGCTCGATCGCTGACCGGCCGTCCTCGTCGGCCTTCTCACGCCAGAATACGGCCCCGACCATGCGCTCTACCGGATGTAGCCGCAACGCGACGAAGCAACCCTCGCCCCCGGTGCCGATGCCTGCCGCCTCGGCGAACGCTTTGAGAGCACGCGGACGCTCGTCCTCCCAAACCGGGCGGAACACCACACCTTCGGACAGAAGCGCTGCCTTGTCCTGAACGGACGCGGGCGCGCCCACATCGCGCGACCCGGCCGATTGACGCAGCATTGCCGAGAGTGTCGGGTCGATTCGCCTCACAATAGGGATGATCATAGCAGCGATGCATGCCGCCGCGTGCGCGCGACGCGGTCGCATGCCACGCATGGGGCTTCCCCGAGGTGGCCCCGATCGCTGGGGATTGTGCTAGCCTCCGTTCGACAAGGCTCCGCCGCCCGCCCGTCCACCGACCCCGGGGAAAGAAGAATGCACCAATACCTACGCAGCCTGCTCGCGGCCGCCGCCCTCTTCGCCCTGGCGGCAGGCCTGCCTCTCGGTGCCCAGGCGGCGGGCGACTACCTGCTCGCCACGGCCAGTACGGGCGGGACCTATTATCCGGTCGGGGTGGCCCTGTCCACCCTGGTCAAGGTCAGGCTGCAGCCAACCGAGAAGATCAACCTGTCGGCCATCAGCTCCGCCGGATCGGGTGAGAATATCAAGCTGATGCGCGACAACGAGACCCAGTTCGCCATATTGCAGGGGCTCTACGGGTCCTACGCCTGGAAGGGGACGGGGCCGTTGGAGAAGGGGGGGCGCCAGAAGAATCTGAGAGCGGTCACCATGCTGTGGCAGAACGTGGAGCACTTCACGGTCCGCTCGGAATTCGCTAAGACGGGTACCATCGAGGACGTGACGGGCATCCACGGGGTGGCCGGGTTCGGCAAGAAGACTTCGGGGTCCCTGGGCTCCAGTCGCACGATCTTCGCCCACCTCGGGATCGACATCGACAAGCAGCTCGATCTCTTCTACGGCGGCTACGGTGCATTGGCCGACGCCATACAGGACGGCAAGGCCGATCTGATCGGCACCCCGGCGGGTGTCCCGGTCGGCGCGGTCACCCAGCTGATGGCGGCGCGCGGCAAGGACGTGACCCTGCTCGGCTTCACTCCGGAGCAGGCCAAGCAGGCCGACGGGGGACTGGATCTCTGGACCCCCTACCTGATCCCGGCCAACACCTATCCCGGCCAGGACAAAGAGGTTCACACCATCGCCCAGCCGAATTTTCTGGCGGTGCGTGCCGACGTGCCCGAGGAAGACGTCTATCTGATCACCAAGACCATCTACGAGAACCTGGGCTTCCTGCGGGCGATCCACAAGGCGACCAAGGCCATGTCCGTGGAGAAGGCGATCGAGGGGCTGCCCATGCCCCTGCACCCCGGGGCCGCCCGCTACTTCAAGGAGGCGGGACTCGCTATTCCCCCGCGTCTGCTGATCAACTGATCGCGGCGGGCGAGCCCCCCAGGGCACCCGATTGGTCCTAACGCCTCATGCGCCGGAGGGCGAGCCCGACGGCCAGGCCCTGGAGGCGGGGCTGCGCAGCCAGCCGTGGCTGCGCCTCAGTGTCTACTGGCTCGGCGTGGCCGTTGCACTGCTCCACCTGGTGATGAACTTCACCACCCTGCTCTCCACCCAGTGGCAGGCCACCCTGCAATTTGTCGGCTTGGGGCTCATGTGCCTGCTGCTCTACCCACCGGTACGCTCCGAGCGTCTGGCCGCCTCGCGGACCTGGCTCGTCCTGGATCTGGCCCTCGCCCTGGTGGTGATCGGCGCGACCCTGTGGGTGGTAGGCGCCGAAGACGCCATCTATGACCGGGGCGTGCGCATGACCGGATGGGAGCAGCTGCTGGCCCTGGTCACCATCCTGGGGGCCGTGGAGCTGACCCGGCGAACCACCGGCTGGATCATCCCGGCACTGATCCTCGCAGCGCTCAGCTACGTGGTCTGGTGGGGCGGCAAGCTGGACAATGTCTTTCGGTTTGCCGGCCTGAGCCCGGAGACGCTGCTGTTTCGCAGCATCTTCGGCGACGACGCCCTGTTCGGGAGCATCGCGCGGATCTCGGTCACCTTTGTCTTCATGTTCATCCTGTTCGGGGCCTTCCTGCTGCGCTCGGGGGCAGGAGATTTCGTGATCGCCCTGGCCCGGGCGCTGGCCGGTCGCGTCCAGGGCGGTCCTGGCCTGGTCGCAGTGGTCGCCTCCGGGCTCACCGGGACCATCTCGGGCTCCTCCATCGCCAACACCGTCTCCACCGGGGTGATCACCATCCCGATGATGAAAAGGGCCGGGTTTCCTGCACGTTTCGCCGCCGGGGTGGAGGCGGCCGCCAGTACCGGCGGCCAGCTGATGCCGCCGATCATGGGGGCCGGCGCCTTCGTGATGTCCAGCTATACCCAGATCCCTTACACCCACATCGTGCTGGTGGCCTTCCTGCCCGCCCTGCTCTATTTCCTCTCGGTGGGCTTTTTCGTGCGCATCGAGGCAAGAAGGCTCGGGCTCTCGGTCGACCACGACGCCGATATGCCGCAGCTCGTCGACACGATGAAGAACGGCGGCATCGTGCTGATGCTGCCCATCGGGGTAGTGATCGGCCTGCTGATATCCGGCTTCACGCCCACCTATGCCGCAGGCATCGCGATACTGAGCGTGATCGGCGCCAGCTGGCTGACGCCCCGCAAGATGGGACCCAGGGCCATCCTGGATGCACTCGCCCTGGGCAGCCGCAACATGGTCACCACGGGGCTGCTGCTGGTGGCCGTAGGCCTGGTGGTGAACGTGATCGCCATGACCGGCGTGGGCAACACCCTGTCGCTGATGATCCAGCAGTGGGCGGGGGGCAGCCTGCTCATCGCCCTGGTGCTGGTGGCCTTGGCCTCGCTGATCCTGGGCATGGGGCTTCCCGTAACCGCCGCCTACGTCGTGCTGGCCACCCTCTCCGCCCCCGCACTCTACAACCTCATGGCAGAGTCCCAGGTGGTCTCGCTGATCGCCTCGGGCACCCCCCTGCCCGAGGCCTCCCAGGCCCTGGTGATGCTGGCAGCCCCGGACCAGCTATCGCTGATCGGCCACCCCATGCCGATCGAGTCGGCCCGCTCGGTCATCGAGGCGCTGCGCGCCGTGGACCCCAGCCTGGTGGTCGGCCTTTACGACCCGATGCTGAGCCCGCAGCTGCTGCTGGGCCTGCTGCTGTCGGCCCACATGATCATCTTCTGGCTGAGCCAGGACAGCAACGTCACCCCGCCGGTCTGCCTCACCGCCTTCGCGGCCGCCGCCATTGCGGGCAGCTCCCAGCTGAGGACCGGCCTGACCGCCTGGAAGCTCGCCAAGGGCCTCTACATCATGCCGCTGCTGTTCGCCCACACATCCTTTCTCTACGGAGACTGGCTCACTGTCCTGGAGATCTTTCTGTTCACCCTCGCCGGGCTCTACGGGCTGGCGCTGGCCCTGCAGGGACAGCCCCCCAGCCGCTTTCCTGGTCTCTCCCGCTCGCTGGCCGCGCTCGCGGCTGTCGCATTGATCATCCCGGTCGATACCTGGGTCCACGCAGTGGGATTGGGGCTGCTCACAATCGTGCTGCTCTGGAACCGCCGGCAATCGTCGAGCGTCATCGAGACGGTGTAATCCACTATCTGAAATGCCGCGAGCCCTCTCCGCCTATGGCAGACTGGGCGAGTCCATCGCCTCGACCCGAGTGCTTTCATGCCGGAGAAGACTGTGAGCGACGTGCTGATCCTGCTTGGCCTGAGCGTGGTGGCGGTCGCGCTGCTACGGCGCATCCACCTGCCACCCATTCTCGGCTATCTGTTCGTCGGGGTAATCGCCGGCCCCCATGCGCTCGGCTGGATCACCGACAGCGACGCGATCCACCTGCTGGGCGAGGCGGGGGTGGTCTTTCTGCTGTTCATGATCGGGCTGGAGATCTCCATCCCCCAGCTGCTGGCCATGCGCCACGCGGTGGTCGGATTCGGTGGAGCCCAGGTGGTGCTGACCACCCTGGCCGTCACGGCCATAGGCTGGTGGAGCGGCATCGGCTGGGAAGGGGCCTTGGTGGTAGGCGGTGCCCTCGCTCTGTCGTCCACCGCCATCGTCGCCCGCCAGCTCACCGAGCAGCTCGAGCTACAGTCACGCCACGGCCGGCTGGCCCTTGGCATACTCCTGTTCCAGGATCTGGCGGTGGTGCCCTTCCTGGTGATCATCCCCATTCTCGGCGGCCAGGCGGAGTCGGGCGTCGGCCTCGCCCTGGGCGTTGCCCTGGCCAAGGGCGTCGCGGTCGTGGTCGGCCTGTTGCTGGCGGGCCGCCGACTGCTGCGACCCCTGTTTCACTGGGTAGCCGCCGCCCATTCGGTCGAGCTGTTCACCCTGACCGTTCTGCTGGTGGCCCTGGCCTCCTCATCGATCACCCATGCGGTGGGACTCTCCGCGGAGCTGGGCGCCTTCATTGCCGGCATGCTGATCGGAGACACCGAGTACCGTCACCACGTGGAGCTGGAGATCCGTCCATTTCGCGACGTGCTGATGGGGCTCTTCTTCATCACCGTCGGGATGCAGCTGGACCTGCTCGCCCTGCCGGGCATCCTGCACTGGGTGGTGCTGCTGGTCGCCGGATTGGTGATCGGCAAGGGCCTGCTGGTGACCGCCCTGGTTCGTCTAGGCGGCCACGAGATCGGGGTGGCACTGCGCACAGGCCTGGTGCTCGCCCAGGGCGGAGAGTTCGGCTTCGCGCTGCTGGCCCTGGGCTTTGGCTACGGCCTGCTGAGCCTGGACGACAGTCAGCCCGTCATCGCCGCCGTGGTGCTCTCCATGGTGATCGCGCCCATCCTGGTGCGCCGCAACGGCGATATCGCCAAGCGCGCCTGCCACAGCTATCTGGAGACCCGCGAGGCCCAGGCCCAACAGCTGTCCGAGAAGACCGAAGGCTTCAAGGACCATGTCATCCTATGCGGTTTCGGGCGCATCGGCCAGAATCTGGCGCTCTTTCTCAAGGAGGAGGACATCCCTTATGTCGCCTTGGACGTCGACCCGACGCTGATCCGCGAGGCCTGGGAGGCGGGCCAGCCGGTGTTCTTCGGCGACGCCACCCATCCCGAGATCCTGGAGACCGCCGGTATCGCGCGCGCCGTCGCCCTGGTAATCGCCTTCGACGAGCACCACGCCGCCGAGCGCATCACCCAGACCGCCCGAGGTCTGCGCAAGGACCTGCCCATCGTGGTCAGGGCCAGCGACCATCTCCACCTGGAGCTCCTGGAGAAGGCCGGCGCCACCGACGTGGTGCCCGAATCCGTGGAGTCCAGCCTGATGCTGGCCAGCCGACTGCTACACTGGCTGGGGGTCGACACCGATGAGATCGCCCGGATGGTGGACGAGGCACGCACGGATCACTACCGCCGTCTTCGGGGCTATTTCCACGGTCAGGAGGAGATCGAAGACCTGGAAGAGCTCGACCGCTATCGCCAGCACACCGTGGTGCTGCCGCCCGAGGCCTATGCGGTGAATCGGCCGATAGCCGCGCTCGCCCTACGCACCCTAGGCGTTCGAGTGCTCACTCTGCGTCGCGGCGGCATCTGCGGCGACCAGCCGGACCCGAAGATGGCCCTGCAAAGTGGCGATGCCCTGGTGCTGCAAGGCCCCCAGGAGGCGCTGGATGCGGCGGAAGCGCGATTACTTGGCAGGGATGTGGCGTGACGGCGGATTTGGCCAGCGGCCTGTCGTGCCGGGACCGACGCTCAGCCAAAGAGGCGCTGTCGATGCCACTGATCGGATCACCCGCGGGGAAGCCGCTGCCTTATCCCAGGACGTGGAGATCGAGGTGGTGGACGCCCCCGTGGAGCTGGAGTCGGCACAGCAATGCCTGAGATTCGAGCAGGAGTCCTTCGTCGCTCTGCACCAGACGCTGTCGGGCCTCGATCAAACCGGGCGGCAGGCCGCCTGGGAGGAGATCGATCGGGAAACCCGGCCGATATCCGCTTTTCCGCAGTAGAACAGTCCCAAGCCCGACAGGCTCCTAGACCACTACCGCGAAGCCTTCGAACTGGGGTGGGCCGAGATAGATGTCCCGGGTCTGGCCAGCCTGGGCGTGGGCCTTGCGAAAGGCCTCGGATCTCGTCCAGTCGGCAAAGGCCTCCGCCGATTCCCAAACCGAATGGGAGGCAAACAGGGTGTAGGCTTCTTCGGTCGGTCCCTGCAGGAGGTGGAAGGCCTGGAAGCCGGGCACCCCCTCCAGGTGGCTGTCGCGGGCCTTCCAGACGCCGATGAAATCCTGCTCCCTCCCCCGGGCGATTCGAAAACGGTTCATGGCGATGTACATGGATTCTGGCACTCCTGGTCAGCTCGTGTTCTGTCTGGTCAATCCGTCGCATCTCAGGGCCCCGCAAACGCGCCAAGGCAAGGCGGGTGGTGCCCGAATCGGTACCTGAAGAATATACCTGTCTTGCTCATAAGCTCCCCGCCGACGCAAGCTCCGCCGATAGTCGGAAAAGGGCCTGAATCTCCGTGCCCGGCGCTGACGGGCTCGGATTCGGGGAAGCGCGGCAAGCTCCAAGCCAAACAGAGGCATCAGACTCCCCTCCCGGCCGACTCACTCGACCCGATCGCTGAGGACCCGCGCCGAGTCCGCCCCCAGCCTCGCGAGGCCCTCCGAAAAAGCCTCGACTGCAGCCGCCGGACCGGCCAGGTAGGTGTCGGGCCGATCCTCATCGGCGAGCTGCACCGCAACCTGCTCGGCCATGGATACCGGCGAGGTCTGCTCGGGCAGGGGCGTATAGCGGAAGCTCTCCAGGGCGTCCTGCCAGGAGCGGAATAGCCGGTCGAGGTAGCCGCGACCGTCCCCGCCCCGGGTCCTGTAGAGATCTATCCGCGGCGCCTCGTCCAGCGCTAGTGCCTGCTCCAGCATGCTCTTGATCGGCGCCACGCCCAGGCCGAAGGCAACGAACAGCAGCGGGACACCCGGCTCGGAGTTCAGCAAGAAATCGCCCCTGGGCCCAGTGACCAGCAGCGGCTGAGAGGGGGCCACTTGGTCGAAGACGTGCCGGATGAAGGCGTCACCCGGCCGGTCGTGGAGCAGGAACAGCAGACTCCTTCCGTCGCAGGGGCAGCTGGCCACGGGCAGCTCGGCACTCAGTCCGTCCCGGGTGGTAAGAGTCACACGCTGGCCCGCCAGAAACCTCAGTGCCTGGCTTCGCGGCGCCTTCAGGTGCAGCAGCAGCCTGCCGTCGGCCCCGGGCTCGACCTTGCGCACCGTGCAACGTATCTCCTGAAAGGGGATATCCATGGCCGACAGCGCCTGCGAGGCCTCCAGCACCAGATCGGAGGCCGCGGTGTGAACACAGGTGAGCAGCGCGCCCGCCGCCTTGTCCGCCTCACTGAAAACATAATCCTGGCTGCGCAGGCGGCGCACCTGCCCGGAGACCAGCCGGGCCTTGCATGCCCCGCAGTTGCCGCCGGCACAGCCGTATCCCAGGGACAGTCCCTCACGCAGCGCTGCCTCGACGATCGGCTCGTCCGCCTCGACGACGAAGCTGTGTCCCGAGGGCACCAGGCGCACCGTGTGGCTCATCGGTCTCTATCCGCTGACCGGGAGACGTGGGGGGCCATGTCCGAAGGGCCCCGCCTTCTCGTCCTGCTCGGTGCGGTTCTTGCCCGCCCGTTTGGTCCGATAGGCGAGCGCATCGGCCTTCGCCAGTAGCTCCTCCACCGTGGCGGAGGCCCCATCACAGGTCACCAGCCCCAGGCTGGTCAGCAGCAGAGACCGCCTGCTGCGGCCCTCGAGAAACGCGCAGGTACGTGAGCCGACGGTCATTCCCGGGGCGTCGCACTCAAAGGGCCATCTCCAGATCCTCCATGACCGCGTCTATTCCGGCCTGGGCGCACTGCTCGTCCGTCGTCGACGAAGGAGAGCCGCTCACGCCCACTCCCCCCATCAACGCGCCCCCGACCTGCACGGGCAGTCCCCCGGGCACCATGACCAGGCCAGGAAGATGACCGAGGGGCGTATTGGCCCGTTTCTCCAATTGCGAGGTTGGGGCATTGAAGTTGACCGCGGTGAAGGCCTTGCCCTTGCTGATGGAAAGGGTGATCTGTGCGGCAATGGTATCGCGCAGGGCGGCCTGCACTATGCCGTCGCGGTCCACGACCGTCACGCCGACCTGGATACCTCGCTGGGTGCAATCGGCGATGGCCGCCTGGGCGATCTTCGTCGCCGTCGCCAGGGTCATGCGATTGACCCCCACCGTCATGGGCTCGTCCTGGGCATGCACCGTAGTGGCGCCGAGCAGAGCCATCATCACTACCGTCGTCAGGATTCTCATGTCGACCCCGCGAGACATTGTAATCAGTTGCTCGATTCCTGACGCCGCCGGCACGCGACGGCTTGCCCGTGGCGATCTGGGGCTGTTGGTGCCGTCCGGCTCTCTAACTCGATCCTAGTCCCGTGGCGGCGACCGTCAAGCGTCTCGGTCGCGTAGTCCCCCTCAGGAATCCTCGAGCAACCGATGCCCGGGCCATCCGCGATTCCGGGTCGTGCGACCGAGGCCAGCAGGACAACCATCGATCCACGGCCTCATAGGTCAGCCACCGCGCTCGGAGGGGCTCACCGCCGCCCGCGCCGCTCACCGACCACGTCTTCGAGTCCGCGCGCGCGACCGGCCCTCCTCCTCTTCCTCCGGGGCGAGACGCTGGACCAGGACTGCGTAGAGATCCGCCGGAAGCACATTCTCGAGATACTCCAGTGCGGTGCCTCGCAGGTTGCGATCCTCGCTGAAGGCCGCGCGCATAGACAGCTGCACCGCCTCCGGCTCCAGGACCAGCGCCAGCAGACTGAAGACATGCTGCAGGCCGTAGCTGACATGCGCGTTCACGGACTCGCCATTGCCCGCTGCGTCGGACACCAGCTGGAGGCCCCGCGAGCACCACTCCTTCTCGCTGGCATCCAGCTCCTTGCGGATCGCCGCGTACACCCGATCGCGGGGAATGGCCAGGGCGCGACTCCTGCCGCGCATCCGGCCCAAGGCCCGGGCACAGCTGAAACGCACGTTGAAAGGGGTGCCCACCAGGCCCAGCAGAAGGCCCTCCACCGCTCGGGGATTGTGACTCACCTCCAGCACGCTGGGAATGCGCTGACGCGCCAGGGGTGGCTGGTCCGGATCCAGCAAGGCGTCTGTCAGCTGACCGACAATGCGCGGTACCAGCCAGCGCAGCTCGGTGCGGATGTGCTCAGCGGCCTCCTCCTCGGCGAGCAGGGGGATCAAGTAGGGGGCAAGGCGCAGCCGGTCGGTCTCCCCCGCGAGGACCTGGCGGATACGCCCCACCTTCCCGGAGCCCAGATCGCGAACCGCCACCGCGAAGGCCGCGATCTCGTCGGACGCATCTCCTTGGGCTCCCACCGGATCATCGCCAGGATCGGGCGCCTGCATCGCCTGCATCCTGGACTCCAGGAACTGCTTTTCGGACACCGTGTCTGCCTCGGCGAGGACCTTCCGGGTGGTGGCATCGACTATGTCCTTGTGCTCGATGCGCACCACGCCGGTGTGCAGATTACGGGCAAGCTGGCGAATATAGCCCCGGTTGATCCGCACGATCACGACCAGAGCCAACAGAGCGATACACACCCCGCAAGCCGTGATCACCGACGTGGGCAGATCCGGCATGAGGAACAGCAGGAGCAACAGCAGGCCACTCCCCAGAAGATCGCCGGCCCGGTCGCTCGCCACGTCGATGATGCCCTTGGTCGGGCGTTTCTGGTCCGGGGGCAGAGGTGTGTAGAGCAGCTCGAAGCCTGAGCGAAACAGCGAATTGGTCAGCACTGCATGCCCGCCGCGCACCAGGACCATGGACCAGAGCTGGGGCAGCAGGGTCGCCAGGGAGCCGAAGGCGGTGACCATTGCGGGCAGTACGGCGATGGTGGCGCGAATACCGAATCGCTTCAAGATTGGCGGACCCAACAGGGTCTGCAGACCGAATCCCAGGAGACCCACGGCCGCATAGAAGGTCCCCAGAAAGGAGACCAGTGCCTCGCTGTCGCGGTAACGGGCCGTGGCCTCGGCCTTGAGCGCATAGTCCATCAGCGCGGCCACGACCGCAATCGAGAGCATGAGCGCGGCCATCCATTGCAGATAGCGGCTGTTGCGTATCACCGCAAAACCGGAGCGAGCCTCGATGGTGGCATCCACCGCTACCGGGTTGGGAGGTGCCCCGATACCCCGCACCGCGCGCATACAGATAAGGTGGAGGCCGCCTAGGAACAAGAGCATGCTGCGCACGTCCATCCATTGGCTCACCCGGTTGGCAAGCAGTCCGCCGATCACCCCGCCCAGGGCGGCGGCGGCCGCGATGCGGGCCACCCGCTGCTTGGCGGAATGGGGATCGAAGCGCTCATTGATGATCGACCAGAAGCCGCTGATCAGGATGGCGCCGAACACCGCCATGTGCAGATAGAGCGCGATGGAGACCAGACGCTGCTGGGTGGCGAGCAGGACCCACTCGCCCGCGAACAGCAACGCGCTCAGCCCGAAGAGCGCGGGAACCAGGCGGGCCGGGGCAATCCGCGACAACAGACGGGACATCAGCAGCACACCGGCCATGGAGCAGATGGCCGCCGCTATCACCACCTTGGGCAGGTTGGTGACATCGAAATTGGACAGGAAGAGCGCGTCGCGGGTCGCCTTGCCCGCCACCTGCTGGGCAATCATAGCGGTTGCCGCGAACAGCGCGAGCCGCAGCGCCCTGGCGTCTGACTCGAGTCCCCTAGCCATCAGGCAGGCAGCGGATGCACCGCTGTGTATCGGTGGTACTCGCGGGCCAGCAGGACCAGCACGCCCCCCCAGGCGGTGCAGATGAGCAGGGTCAGCCAGCCCAGCCCGGCGGCGTTGGTGCCCAGGTGCAGCCAGCCGGCGAGCACCAGAATGAGGGCGGAGCCGAGCACCTTGAACAGGCGGTAGCCGAGCATGTCGATCCAGGCCTTTGCCTGGTAGGTGGAGACAGGGTCCACCGGGATATACAGCTGCTCCTTGGAGGCGCGATTGATCGAGTAGGAGAGTCCCCGATCGCTTATCTTCATGGCGGAAGCCACCATCAGGACCGGCTGGGCCATGAATAGGATGGAGGTGAAGCCCAGCACCAGGGGCTGGGCAAGCATGCCCCAGATAACCCCGAGATAGCGGTGAATCAACGGAGTCACCACCAGGTTGACGCCGATGGATACCAACCCCAGGACGCTGAAGAACTGGGAGATGAACGCCGTGCGCTGATCCAGGTCCGTATAGCTCGCCTCGACCGCCTGCACGAACTGGTATTCCACCACGGGCTGGGCGAGCTGGGAGCAGAGCAGGGCTAAGGCGATCAAGATGAGGTAGCGGCTCCTGATCAAGGTGCGCCAGCCGCCCTGGGCGATCACCCTTGGTCCTTGGCTGGTCACCTCCCGGTACAACCCCATCCTGCCCATAAAGAGGTTAAGGAGCGCGGTGACGCCCAGCAGTCCGGCGCAGCTCAGCAGCAGATCCGCGGTCTCCATGGACGTGAGCTTGAGCAGGGCCGCCGACACCGCACCGCCCGCCACGCCGCCGAGCAGCCCGCCGGTACCGATCAGCCAGTAGGTACTGCGCCCCGCTTGCGCCTCTGTGATCGTATTGGTCAGGGACCAGAACTGCTCGACCAGGATGACGCTGAAGATGTCCACGAAGATGTAGAAGGCGATCGAGGCCCCCGTCCCCCACAAGCCAAGCCCGATGCGCAACAGCACCAGCAGCGCTATGAACAACGCCAGTGAGCCCAGCACCACCGTCAGCCGGCTGTAGCGCTCGACCAGGCGGTGATAGACGCTGATGAAGCTGCCCAGCACCAGGGCCGAGGCGATCCACACCCAGGGGAAATTGCTCGCACCCCAGTACTCGATCAACAACGAGCGGCTGGCCGACTTGACCTGGTAGTAGGCAAGAATGATCAGAAAGAAGTTGGTAAACAGCAGGAGTGCTTTGGGCTTAAAGGCGTTGTTCATGGGTGGCTGCGACCGGCCGACGCGCGTTTTTGTGACGTATCTGCTTGGAAAAGCATGGGTTTGCCGGTATCATCCCACCCGTCATGCGTCTAGCACAAGCAATCCTCTTCTCGCTTCTCGTCCTGCTGGCCCCTGGCTTGGCGCTGGCCGACGGCGCTGACGAGTTTCCCTCCCTTTGGGAGAGTCACGATACCCGCCTTCAACAAAAGCTCGACCATATCCTGTCCGATCTCGGCCTGCAGAAGGCCATCCGCAAGAAGACCCTGGGCGTCGCCCTGGTCGACATCACCGATCCCGAAGAGCCTCTGGTGGCGTCGATCAACGGCAACCAGATGCTCTATGCAGCCAGCCTGCCGAAGATCGCCATACTGCTGAGCGCCTTCGTCGAGATCGAGCAGGGAGACATGAAGCTGGACCAGGACACCCGCGCGTCCCTGACGCGGATGATCCGCAAGTCGTCCAACGCGGACGCCACTCGGATGCTTAGGAAAGTCGGCAAGGAGCGCCTGCTCGAGATTCTGCAGGACCCCCGGTACGACCTGTATGATCCGCGGGTCAATGGCGGGCTCTGGGTCGGCAAGGAGTACGCCAAGGCACCGGCTTACAAGCGCGATCCCTTGCACCACCTCTCCCACGGCGCTACCGCCATGCAGGTTGCCCGATTCTACTATCTGATGGAGACCGGCCAACTGGTGAGCCCCAAGCTCACCGCCGAGATGAAGGCCATGCTCGGTCACCCGGGCATCCACCACAAGTTCGTCAAAGGCCTCGCCGACCACCCCGAAGCCAAGATCTTCCGCAAGTCCGGCACCTGGAGCCGATGGCATGCCGACAGCGCCCTGGTCGAGGCCGAAGGCCACAAGTACATCCTCGTCGGACTGGCCGAGGATCCTCGCGGTGGCAAGTGGCTGACCGAGATGATCAAGCCGATCCACGAGACGATCGTGCCCCAGCGGCTGGCCAGCCGCCAGCCCTGATCCAGCTCCGTCGCCGGGATGTCGGCATACTCCTGGGATGCCGTTCGTTCCTCGACGCATCCGCCTCGCCGCTTTGGAGTGCACACCCGAGGCAGTCCTCGCCATCTTTGCCCTGGTCGACGAGCGCCTGTACACTCGCGCGATGCGGGCCCCGCCTCCCCTTCGCCGCTCCCCCCTGCAGGCACTACTGCCGGCTGCAGCCCTGCTCGCCGGCTGCACCGGAAGCCCGCCCCTCAGCCAGCCCCACGAAATGCTCAACGCGGTTCTCTGGCAGCAGACGTCGGGAGAGTATGTCGGCCTCGCCAGCCAGATCTACCGGACCGCCCGCCGTAACCTGGAAGCAGCCCTCGCCAATCCCGCCCGGACCGCCGCGCTGGAGCAGACAGGGGACTTCGAGGCGCTCCCGCCCGCCGTGATCCTGGACGTAGATGAGACGGTCCTCGACAATTCCGGCTACGAGAGCCGCATCGTCAAGGACTACGGATACTACACGCCACAGAGCTTCGCCGCCTGGTGTCGGGAGGGCCAGCCACGCGCCATCCCGGGGGCCAAGGGGTTTCTCGACGCTGCACTCGAGCGAGGAGTAACGCTGATTTACTACAGCGGGCGTCCCGAGGCCCTACGCGAGTGCACCGAGCGAAATCTTCGCGACGCCGGACTGCCCCTGCCGCCCGACGCTCGCCTGCTGTTGAATGACGGGCGCTCGAAGACGGAGCTGCGTGCCGCCATGGCCGAGCGCTACCGCATCTTGCTGCTGGTCGGCGACAATCTCACGGACTTCGTGGACGACACCCGGGCGGGCCCAACGAGCCGCCGAGAGCTGGCCACGCAGTACTCCGAGCGCTGGGGACGCCAGTGGATACTTCTGCCGAATCCCATGTACGGCCACTGGGAGGCGTCCTGCTACCGCTACGACTACCGCCTGGGCAGGACCCAGCAGCTGATCGAGAAACGACGGGCGCTCTCCAGGGGTATCGGCACCCATCGCACCAAGGATTGACCTTGCCCGGAATTTTCACGAAGGAACCGCAGAGACGCAGAGGACGCTGAGAAAACAATGGGTTGCGAGACCTCGAGAACAGCTGTCTTGGGTGCGCTGAACGCCTCCCGATTCTGGAACTGCCATCATTTTCAATACTCTGCGTTCTCTGCGCCTCTGCGGTGTATTTTTCGGGCGCTACCCACCTCAGATAACGGCCCGGGGATAGGAGCCAAGCACCTTGTAGACCGTGGCCTCGCGGCGCAGGGCCTCCATGGCCTCCTGCACATGGCCATCGTCCCTATGCCCCTCCACGTCGACAAAGAAGACGTACTCCCAGATGCCCCGTCGCGACGGCCGCGACTCGATACGGGTCATGCTGATGCCGTAACGAGCCAGTGGCTCGAGCAGGCGATACAGGCTGCCGGCCTCGTTGCGCGCCGCCACCAGCAGGCTGGTCTTGTCGCGACCGCTGGGGGCGCTCTGCTGCTTGCCGATCACCAGGAAGCGGGTGGTGTTGCCCGGCTCGTCCTCGATCTTACGGGCCAGTATGCCGAGCCCGTAGAGCTCAGCGGCGGTCTCGCCCGCTACCGCTGCGGTGGCGGGGTCCTTGCTTGCCCGCCGGGCTGCCTCGGCGTTGCTGCCGACAGGAACACGCTCGGCATAAGGCAGGTGGCGATCCAGCCAGCCTCGGCACTGCCCGAAGGACTGCTGGTGGGAGTAGACAACGCGGATCTCCTCCAGCCGGCCGGACAGCGACATCAGGTAGTGATTGATCCTGAGCGTCACCTCGCCGCAAATGTGCAGGGGTGAGGCCATGAACATGTCCAGGGTGTGGCTGATCACCCCTTCGGTGGAGTTCTCCACCGGCACCACACCGTACTCACACTCCCCCGCCTCGACTTCACGGAACACATCCGGGATGGTGGCGAAGGACTGGGTGCGCACGGAATGGCCGAAGTGCTTGAGGGCCGCGGCCTGGGTGAAGGTGCCCTCCGGGCCGAGAAAGGCGATCTCCAGGGGCTGCTCCAGGGCCAGGCAGGCGGACATGATCTCCCGGAACAGCCGGGCCATCTCCTCGTCGTCCATGGGCCCCTCGTTTTGCGCCTTGACCCGACGCAGGATCTCGGCCTCACGCTCGGGGCGATAGAAGTTGGTTTGGGGGTCCCCGGCGAGCTTTATCCGCGCCACCTCCTGGGCCAGGGCGGCGCGCTCGCTGATCAGCAGGCACAGCTCGTCGTCGAGCGAGTCGATGCGCTCGCGGATCGCGCTCAGTTTGGCGTCGTCACCCATTGACGCTCCAGCCCGCGCGGGTCACGGGTGGGCGCAGCCCAGGCAGCGTACCGACAGCACCCCGTGAATGGAGGCGATCTGCTCGACCACAGTACGATTGGGCTCCTTGTCGATGTCCAGCAGAGTGACGGCGATCTGGTCCCGTGACTTGTTGAGCATGTCCAGAATATTGAGGCCGGCCTTGCCCAGATCGCTCGAGATCTGACCCACCATGTTGGGCACGTTGCTGTTGACCACCGCGATGCGGCAGCCGCCGTTGCGCGGCAGGTTGATCTCCGGGAAGTTGACCGAGTTGGTGATGTTGCCGTCGCTCAGATAGGCGCTGACCTCGTCGGCCACCATGACGGCACAGTTGTCCTCTGCCTCTTTGGTCGAGGCGCCCAGATGCGGCAGGGTGAGCACCCGGGGGTGGCCCTTGAGCAGGTTGCTTGGAAAGTCACAGACATAGGCGTAGAGGCGTCCCTCGTCCAGGGCCGCCACCGCCGCCTCGTCATCGATGATCCCGTTGCGGGCGAAGTTGAGCAGCACCGCATTCTTCTTCATCAAGCGCAGCCGCTCGGCATTGACCATGTTCCGGGTCTGCTCGGTGAGCGGCACATGGAAGGTGACGAAGTCCGCCTTGGACAGAAGGTCGTCGATGCTCAGCGCCTGCTGCACGTCCGAAGACAGCTGCCAGGCGCGATGTACCGTGATGGTGGGGTCATGGCCAATCACATTCATCCCCAAGGCACGGGCCGCATTGGCCACCTGTACGCCTATGGCCCCCAGGCCTATAACCCCCAGGGTGCGGCCGGGCAGCTCGAAACCCACGAACTGCTTCTTGCCCGACTCCACCGCCTTCTGGACCTCCGCGTCGCTGCCCTCCAGAGCAGTGGCGAAACGCCAGGACTGTCCAATGTTGCGCGCCGCCATCAGCATGCCCGCCAGCACCAGCTCCTTGACCGCGTTGGCGTTGGCCCCGGGGGCATTGAACACGGCGATACCCCGGGCGGTCATGGCCGGGACCGGGATGTTGTTCACTCCCGCACCCGCCCGGCCAATGGCCTTGACGGTGTCGGGCACCTCCATGTTGTGCATGTTGAAAGAGCGCAGCAGGATGGCGTCGGGGCGAGAGATCTCGGAGGCGATCTCATAGGTGTCCCGCGGCAGGCGGTCGAGACCGGCGACGGAGATGTTGTTGAGGGTCAGAATCTTGAACATGGTGGCGAAGACTCCCTTGGCGGTTGACTGTGGTCGGGCGGAGCGGCTCCGCCCGACGGCCATCGGCCTCAGCCGTTTCTCTTCTCGAAATCGGCCATGAAGTCGATCAGCGCCTGGACGCCGTCCTCGGGCATGGCGTTGTAGATGCTGGCACGCATGCCGCCCACCGAGCGGTGCCCCTTCAGGGTCTTGAGCCCGGCGGCCGAGGCCTCCTGCAGGAAGGTGCTGTCCAGGTTGGGATCGGCCAGGGTGAAAGGGACGTTCATCCAGGAGCGGCACGGGGGATCCACCGGATTGGTGTAGAAGCCCGAGGCGTCGATCGCCTGGTACAGGGCCTCGGCCTTGCGCCGGTTCACCTCGGCCATGCCGGCCAGACCACCCCGCTCCTTCAGCCACTGGAACACCAGTCCCGCCAGGTACCAGGCGTAGGTGGGCGGGGTGTTGTACATGGACCCGGTTTCGGCCTGGGTGGCATAGGAGAACATGGTGGGCGTGCCCGCCAGGGGCTCGCCGATCAGGTCGCCACGCACGATTACCACGGTCAGACCGGCAGGGCCTATGTTCTTCTGGGCCCCGGCATAGACGATGCCGAAGCGCGAGACATCTACCGGGCGCGACAGCATGGTGGAGGACATGTCCGCCACCAGGGGCACGCCGGCCGTGTCCGGGATATAGGGGAACTCCACACCGCCGATGGTCTCGTTGGGAGTGTAGTGCACATAGGCCGCGTCGGGGCTCAGTGCCAGATCGGCCTGGCCGGGAGCGGTGGTGAATTTGGAGTCCTCGCTGGAGCCCGCCAGATTGACCGCGCAGTAGCGCTTGCCCTCGGCGATGGCCTTCTTCGACCAGGCACCGGTGTTGATGTAATCGGCCTTGCCCGTGGCGCCAGCCAGGTTCATGGGCACCATGGCGAACTGGCTGGAGGCGCCGCCTTGCAGGAAGAGCACCTTGTAGTCCCCAGGGATAGCCATCAGCTCGCGCAGGTCCGCTTCCGCCTGCTCGGCGATGGACATGAACTCCTTGCCCCTATGGCTCATCTCCATCACGGACATGCCGCTGCCGCTCCAGTCGACCATCTCTTCACGGGCTCGCTCGAGCACCTCGACCGGCAGCGCGGCAGGGCCGGCGCTGAAATTGTAGACTCGTGCCATCTTCAGCTCACCTTTTGCATCAACAAAAACACCGCCCGAGGCCCTCGGGCGTGCCTAGTACCGCTGATCATTCGCTCTCGGTCTCGGAGGCCTCGGCCTCGTCCGCCTCCTCCGCTTCCAGCGCTGCGATGCGCTCGACGCCGACCAGGCGCTCGCCACGCCCCAGATTGATCAGGGTGACGCCCTGGGTGTTGCGCCCGAGCACCGACACATCCCGCACGGGAGTGCGCACCAGGGTGCCGCGATCCGAGATCAGCATGATCTCGTCGTCATCGCTCACCAGTACCGCCCCCACCACGGCGCCGTTGCGCCCGGTGGTCTGGATGGAGATCACTCCCAGACCGCCGCGGCCGTGAACCGGGTAGTCGCTGACCCGGCTGCGCTTGCCGAAGCCGTTCTCGGTGGCGGTCAGCACCGTGCCCTCGTCGGCCACGATGAGCGAGATCACCTTCTGGCCCTCTTCCAGGCGGATGCCGCGCACGCCGCAGGCGGTGCGGCCCATGGCCCGGACCTGGTCCTCGTTGAAACACACCGCCTTGCCCGCATCCGTAAACAGCATGATCTCCTGGGCGCCGTCGGTGATCGCCACCCCTACCAGGCGGTCGTCCTCGCGCAAGTCCACGGCGATGATGCCGCTGGCACGGGGCCGGGAGAAGGCCTCCAGCGGGGTCTTCTTGACCGTGCCGGAGCTTGCGACCATGAACACATAGCGGTCCTCGGTGAACTCGCGCACGGGCAGTATGGCGTTGATGCGCTCGTCCGTCTCCAGGGGCAGCAGATTCACCATCGGCCGGCCGCGAGCGGTACGCCCGGCCTGGGGCAGCTCGTAGACCTTGAGCCAGTAGACCTTGCCCCGGCTGGAGAAGCACAGGATGGTGTCGTGGGTATTGGCGACGAACAGCTTGTCGATGAAGTCCTCTTCCCGGGTGGAGGCCGCCGCCTTGCCCCTGCCCCCCCGCCTTTGCGCCTGATAGACGGACAGGGGCTGGGACTTGGCATAGCCCGCGTGGGACAGGGTGACCACCACGTCCTCTTCGGTGATCAGGTCCTCCAGGGTGAGGTCCAGGCGATCGTTGAGGATCTCGGTTCGGCGCTCGTCGGCGAACTGCTCGCGGATCTGCAGCAGCTCATCTCGGATCACCTGCATCAGGCGATCGGGGCTGGAAACGATCATCAGCAGCTCGTGAATCCTCTCCAGGATATCGGTGAACTCCTGGATGATCTTCTCCTGCTCCAGCCCGGTGAGCTTTTGCAGACGCAGGTCCAGGATGCCCTGGGCCTGGGTCTCGGTGAGCCGGTAGCCCTGCTCGCCCAGACCGAAGGACTCGTCCAGGTCCTCGGGCCGCGAGGCCTGGGCCCCGGCGCGCTCGAGCATGGCCTCCACCGCCCCGGACTTCCACACCCGGGCGACCAGCTCGGCCTTGGCGGCCGCGGGGCTGGAAGCGGCGCGGATCAGGGCGATCACCTCGTCGATGTTGGCCAGGGCGACCGCCAAGCCTTCCAGATAGTGGGCTCGGTCCCGGGCCTTGCGCAGCTCGAACAGGGTGCGCCGCGTCACCACCTCCCGGCGGTGACGCAGGAAGTACTCCAGCAGCTGCTTGAGGTTGAGAATGCGCGGCTGGCCATCCACCAGGGAGACGATATTGATGCCGAACACGCTCTGCATCTGGGTGTGCAGGAACAGATTGTTCAGCACCACCTCGGCCACCTCGCCTCGGCGCAGCTCTATGACCACCCGCATGCCATCCTTGTCGGATTCGTCGCGCAGCTCGGAGATGCCCTCGATCTTCTTGTCCTTGACCAGCTCGGCGATCTTCTCCAGCAGCCGGGCCTTGTTGACCTGGTAGGGCAGCTCGTCCACCAGGATCGTCTGACGCCCGTTGGCCTCATCGGTCTCGATTCGGGCGCGCGACCGGATGTAGATACGCCCGCGTCCGGTCTTGTAGGCCTCGACGATACCACGGGCACCGTTGATCATGGCGGCGGTCGGGAAATCCGGACCCCGGATATGAGTCATCAGCCCGTCGATGTCGATCGCCGGGTCATCGATCAGAGCCACACAGCCGTCGATGATCTCCCCAAGATTGTGGGGCGGGATGTTGGTGGCCATGCCCACTGCGATACCCGCCGAGCCGTTGACCAGCAGGTTGGGAAAGCGCGCGGGCAGGACGGTGGGCTCTCGCTCCGATCCGTCGTAGTTGTCGATGAAGTCGACCGTCTCCTTGTCGATATCGGCGAGCAGCTCATGGGCGATCTTGGCCATGCGCACTTCGGTGTAGCGCATGGCCGCGGGGGCGTCGCCATCCACCGAGCCGAAGTTGCCCTGGCCGTCCACCAGCATGTAGCGCATGGTGAACGGCTGGGCCATGCGCACGATGGTGTCGTAGACCGCCGTATCCCCGTGGGGATGGTACTTACCGATGACGTCTCCGACGATACGGGCCGACTTCTTGTAGGCCTTGTTCCAATCGTTGCCCAGCTCGCTCATGGCGAAGAGCACCCGGCGATGCACGGGCTTGAGGCCGTCGCGCACGTCGGGCAGGGCCCGTCCCACGATCACGCTCATGGCGTAATCGAGGTAGGACTGCTGCATCTCGTCCTCGATGTTGACCGGAACGACTTCTTTTGCGAATTCCGTCATGGCTGGTTATTGTTGCTCGCAGGCCGACGCTCTAGGACGCGACGGACGCTGAGGGGGCGATCTGAAAGGCGCAAGGATAACATGTCGCCCAACCCCCAGGCATCTTTCAAACGGGCCCCAGGGCCGTTCCCAGGGCGCGTCAGCCTATTCCCCCATCATTGCTGCCATTTTGTCGGCGTTTGGCTGAAGCACAACGCCCCGCTCGGTGACTATGGCGTCGATCAGCGCCGCAGGGGTGACATCGAACACCGGATTCCAGGCCTCGGCCCCCTCGGCCCCGACCCGACGTCCCGCGCAGGAGAGCACCTCTTCGGCACCGCGCTCCTCGATGGGGATGTGCGCGCCGCTCGGAACCGCCATGTCCACGGTAGAGGTGGGCGCTGCCACCATGAAGCGCACGCCATGATGGCGTGCCGCCACCGCGAGCGAATAGGTGCCGATCTTGTTGGCCACGTCGCCGTTGGCCGCGATGCGATCCGAGCCCAGGATGACCCAGCCGATCCCTCCGCGGGCCATGCGCGCCGCGGCGGCACCGTCCGCCATCACGATGACGGGAATGGCGTCCCGGGTCAGCTCCCAGGCGGTGAGCCGAGAGCCCTGGAGCCAGGGCCGGGTCTCGTCGGCATAGACCCGCTGGATACGGCCCTGGGCCCATGCGGTGCGGATCACGCCCAAGGCGGTACCGTGGCCGCCCGTGGCCAGCCCCCCCGTGTTGCAATGGGTGATCACCGACGTGTGCCTCACGATCAGGGCCGCGCCCAGCTCGCCCATGCGACGGTTGGCGGCGATGTCTTCTGCATGGATCGCCTTGGCCTCGGCCAGCAGGGCTGCGGCCGGGTCCCGGTCTTGGGGCTTCGAAGCCAAGGCACCCATACGCTCCAGGGCCCAGAAGAGGTTCACCGCCGTAGGTCGGGCGGCTGCGAGCATCGCCAGATCCGCCTTCAGCCCGGTCAGCCAGGCGGACTCGCGCAAGCGGTGGCGGGCCGCCAGCACCACCCCGTAGGCGGCCGTGATGCCGATAGCCGGCGCCCCGCGCACCACCATGGCGCGGATCGCCTCGGCGCAGTCCGCACCGTCCGCGATGCGCAGATAGACCTCTTCGGCGGGCAGCCTGCGCTGATCCAGGAGAAACAGCTGATCGTCCTGCCAGACGATGGCGTGATCGGCGTCGGCGCGCAGGTCGATATCGACGGCTTCCATAGAAAGGACTCCCGTGGCAAAGTACAGTATTTCCTAATGTTCATTGGGAGCCGGGCTTGCAGATAGACACCCTCATCCATCCGCGCTGGCTGATCCCCGTCGAGCCCGATGGCTTGGTGCTGGAGGGACATGCCCTGGCAGTCAAGGACGGGCGCATCGCCGCCATTCTCCCGATCGAGCAGGCGCGCACAGTCTACACCGCCGCCGAGATCCTGGAGCTGCCGAGCCACGCCCTGATACCCGGCCTGGTCAACGCCCACACCCATTCGCCCATGAGCCTCTTCCGGGGGCTGGCCGACGACCTGCCCCTGATGCGCTGGCTCAATGACCACATCTGGCCTGCGGAGAAGCGCTGGGTGAGCGAATCCTTCGTGGCCGACGGCACCCGCCTGGCGCTGGCTGAGATGCTGCGCGGGGGCACCACCTGCTTCAACGACATGTACTTCTTCCCGGATGTCACGGCGCGAGTGAGCGCCGAGGCGGGTGTCCGGGCCATGGTGGGGCTGATCGTCATCGACTTCCCGTCGGCCTGGGCGGACGACGCCGGCGCCTACCTGGCACGTGGGCTGGAGGTCCATGACCAGCTCCGCAACCACCCGCTGGTGCACACCGCCTTCGCCCCCCATGCCCCCTATTCGGTCTCCCAGGGACCGCTCGAGCGCATCCGCACCCTGGCCGACGAGCTGGATGTCCCAGTGCACATCCACGTGAACGAGACCCCGGAGGAGGTGGAGGAGAGCCTGAAGCGATGGGGCAAGCTGCCGATCCAGCGCCTGGCCGAGCTGGGGCTGCTCAACCCAGGCCTGATGGCGGTGCACATGACCCAGCTCACCGACACCGAGATCCGGCTGGTCGCCGAAGCGGGTGCCCACGTGATCCATTGCCCCGAGTCCAACCTCAAGCTGGCCAACGGCTTCTGCCCCGTCGCCCGTCTGGTGGAGGCAGGCGTGGGCCTGGCCATAGGCACAGACGGGGCGGCCAGCAACAATGATCTCGACATGTTCGGCGAGATGCGCACCGCCTCGCTGCTGGCCAAGGGCCTCGCGGCCAATGCCGAGGCGGTACCCGCCAGCACCGCCCTGCGCATGGCCACGCTCAATGGCGCCCGGGCCATGGGCATAGCCGAAGAGACCGGCTCCCTGGTGAAAGGCAAGTCAGCGGACATGGTGGCGGTGGAGCTGGGCGGGCCAGAGAGTGTGCCCGTTTACAACCCCATCTCCCAGCTGGTCTACGCGACCGGCCGGCATCAGGTCACCGACGTCTGGGTGGCGGGCAAGCGACTGCTGCACGAGCGTGGTCTCACCAGCCTGGACCGGGAGGAAATCCTGGCCCGTGCCAACGAGTGGCGCGAGATCATCGTGGCAGCGCGAGGTCTGTGAACGTGAGAAGATCCTTTCCTGAATCATAACGGCCGCAACCGGAGTCCCCGATGCAGCACGCCCATAATGTCGATCACGCCGAAATCAGCAAGTTCGAGGAGCTGGCCTCGCGCTGGTGGGACCCTCACAGCGAGTTCAAAGCCCTGCACGAGATCAATCCTCTGCGCCTGGGCTGGATCGAGGAAAGGATTTCGCTCCAGGGCAAGCGAGTGCTCGATGTAGGCTGCGGCGGCGGGATACTCTCCGAGAGCATGGCGGCGCACGGAGCGGAAGTCACGGGCATCGACATGGGCGAGGCCCCCTTGCAGGTGGCTCGTCTTCACTTGCTGGAGTCGGGGCTGTCGGTCAACTACGAGCGCATCCCGACCGAACGCCTGGCCGCCGAGCGCCCGGAGGCCTTCGACCTGGTCACCTGCATGGAGATGCTAGAGCATGTCCCCGACCCCGCCTCGGTGGTCTCGGCATGCGCCGAGCTTCTCAAACCCGGGGGCACCGCCTTCTTCTCCACGATCAACCGCAACCCCAAGGCCTACCTGTTTGCCATCGTCGGGGGGGAGTATCTGTTACGGCTGCTGCCCAAGGGCACCCACGACTTCTCCAAGTTCATCCGCCCGTCGGAGCTGGACCGCTGGATTCGCCAGGCAGGGCTGGAGACCACCCGCATCACCGGACTGACCTACAACCTCCTGACCCGGCAATACCGCCTGGCGCCGGACGTCGACGTCAATTATATGGTCTGCTGCCGTAAGCCGGAGCATGGCTGACACGGCCCAGACCGTCGTCCCGGCCTTCCGCTCGGCGCTGTTCGATCTCGACGGAACCTTCGCGGACACCGCCCCGGACCTGGCGGACGCGCTCAATTGTCTTTCGACCGCCCTTCGTGTGACCATTGTCATCCAGACCATCCCCGCCGGAGCCCACCATGCTTGACTACAGCCCGCCCAAGGACCTGCTCGCCGGACATACCATCCTGGTGACAGGTGCTGGCGAGGGCATAGGCCGCGCCCTGGCCAAGAGCTTTGCCGCCCACGGCGCCACGGTCGTCCTGCTGGGACCCGCACTCGAACTTTTGGAGGCCGTGTACGACGAGATCGAGTCGGCCGGCGGACCCCAGCCGGCCATCTACCCGATCAATTTCGAAGGCGCCAGCGATCACGACTACCAGCATCTGGCCGAGACGCTGGAGCGGGAGCTCGGCCACCTGGACGGCCTGGTCCACAACGCCGCACAGCTCAGGCTTCTGAGCCGTATCGACGATTACGACGTGGCCACCTGGTACCAGGTGCTCCAGGTCAACCTGAACGCGCCCTTCATGCTCACCCAGGCCTGCCTGCCCCTGCTGCGCAAGTCTCCCGAGGCCGCCATCGTCTTCGTCTCCGACCGGGTCGGGCGCAAAGGCAGGGCCTACTGGGGGGCCTACGGCGTATCCAAGTTCGGGCTCGAAGGCCTGATGCAGACCCTCGCCGACGAGCTGGAGAGCCACACGCACATCCGCGTCAACAGCATCGACACGGGTCCCTGCCGGACCAACCTGCGCGCCCACGCCTACCCGGGCGAAGACCCCCAGACCGTCAAGCCGCCGGAAGCGGTGCTGCCGCTCTTCCTGTGGCTTCTCGGACCCGAGGGCCGAAGCACCCATGGGCAGGCGTTGTCCGTAGATGAGACGTGACCCCAGCCGGCCGTCATCGGAGATATTCATGCAGAAAGCGATATCCTCGTCCACCTGGCTCCAGCAGCTGCGCTGGGCAACCGCCCGACTCCTGTTCATCCTGTACATCGTCTTCTCGACCGTCACCCTGATCGGCGGCTTCCTCACCGCTCCGCTGATGTCCTGGTGCTTCTTCGCCGACTGGCGCTTCTGGCGCTACCTGGGTGCCGGGCTCCGACTCATTCCCCATGGTCTGAGGCTGTTCCGCGCCACGCTCACCATGGGCAAGGGCTTCATGTTCGAGGTCCCGCTGACTGCCGAGCCCCGTTGCGTCCCCGACCCGAACCTCGCGGCCCGCAGACGCGACTGGCCCCATGGGCACACTTGCGGCAGCTGCGCCAACTGCTGCAAGCCCTTCGGCTACGCCTGCCCGCTCCTGGGCACCGAGAATGGCTACTGCCTGGGCTACGGCAGCTTCTACTGGCGCTACTTCAACTGTGGCCGCTTCCCCTCCGTGCCCGAAGAGCTGGATTTCTATGGATGCCGGAAGTGGACCGTCGTGGCGGCGCCCAGCCTAGACTCCGTGCAGCGGCAGCCGGTGTCCGGCACCCAGCAGCCGGTTTCCGACAATACCCGGCGAGCGGCATAAAGGGACGCCGGACCGCCGACCGCGAAGGGGGCCAACTCCGGTTCCCATGGCTTGCAGCGGTCCGGTCCATCGGACCGCTGGCCTCCCTGTGCACGTTCACTCTCTTCTTGCGTTCGCGGTCGCTGCAGAGCCCCCCAAAACAGTGACGACCACCCACGCCACCGGGGAGCAACGTGCAGCAGACCGGCACCAGCCGCGACTTGCTGTCCGGTCGTCGCCACAACATCGCGCGCGGGGCTCGGCCGCCGAGTCTATGAACACCAGCGCCTGGAGTTCCGTCGGGCTGGTCACGCTCATTCGAATCACCTTGATGCCGCTGCCGGAGAATGCCAGCCGGGTGCTTGCATCGAAGCTCGTCCCGATGCCCTTGACAACGAGCCATGTCAAGCTGCCGCCCCTGACAGACGCAGGACTCATCTCGCCGATCCCGAGGGGTATTTATTTCTTCCCGGAGCCCTTAGTGCCGGTGTTGCCCGTGGTCGCCGCCAACCGCGATCTCCAAGGCCGCCAGGAGTGCCTGTGCCCGCCCGGCAGGGGTCACGGCCTCGACCACGGCCTGCTTCTCCGCCGGCTCCAAGGGCAGGACCGTGGCCAGCCGGTCGATCAGGGCTTGCCCCGGCAGGCGTGTCAACGCCTCGGTATCGACCGCTAGACCGGTCACCTGGAAGTAGCGCCGCAGGGCGGCGAGGAAGGCGTCTCGGTCCGGCAGCGCCGGTCCCGAGGCCGCCTGATCGAGATCGGACCTGAAACGGCTCCAATCGGGCACGACCACCCGGTAGCCGCGAATCCCAGGCAGCTCTTCCTCGATGTCGAACCGGCAGATCCCGGTGAGCGTCAGCAGGATTCGGCCGTCTTCCGTCTCCCTATAGGCCGTGATCCGCCCGGCGCAGCCGACGCGGTACACCGGCGGTGGCTCGCCCGCGCCCTCTAGGCGCGGCTGCACCATCCCAAGTAGATGGTCTGTCTTGAACACGTCCTCCACCATGTTCAGGTAGCGAGGCTCGAAGATGTTGAGTGGAAGCTCCGCATCGGGCAGGACCGCTACACCAGCCAGGGGGAAGATGGGCAGGGTGCGGGGCAGGTGGTGGAACTCCGGTATGAAGGGGGATCTGGCCATGCTCGGATCTGCCGGCTCAAGGGTAAGCGCATGACATTACCACGGCACCGGGTCTCCGACGCCAGCACCAGGGCCGGCGGCCGGCTTTGGACGAGGCCGGTCCGCAGATGGGCAGCCCGGGTTGGGCCGTCGGCTCTTGAGCCCGAGCCCGAGCGCGTCGAGGCGGCCCACTCGCAGACCCGCCAGCGTTTGGCAGTCGGCGAGGGCTCATTCGCAGGGGATCTCCAATTGGGGGGTGTCCAGTGCCTTCCAATGACCCGCTGACCGGCGAACGGCAAGTCAACAAGCTGCCAGTCCACGATTTCATCGACTGGCGTCAGCCTGCCCTCATGGCCACGACCGCTACACCCGCACGCCTTGGTCCACGTGGTCGACATGCATTCAGCGGTGCCGAATAGCACTAATTCCCTCCGGAATATGCGCATGACAATCGCTTCCGGTCGCTGTTTAATCTTGATGCAATGGGTACAGGCTCGACCTGGGACCGATGTAGGCGCCGGCCGGGATCGCTAAGCCACAACCCGCAGAATCGCCGGAAGCGGGCGGGGTGCCGCTGCCGCACACCGCTAACGTGTTTGCCCTGGGCCAGGCCAGGGAAGCGTGCCTTGGCTCGCGGCTACTATTTTCTTCAATGGCAACGAGGGGTTTGAAATGTCTGACACAGATGCACTGACACTGGAGCCGACCAAGCATGGCAAGGTGGGCATCATCCACTGCGGAGTGACCCGCGAAGGCTTTATCGTCGTCGCCGGCGATCCGCGAGATATCGGCGACGGGCAGGAGATCCTGTTCGAGCGAACCGGGATCAAGGCGCGGCGTCAGGGCAGCGAGTACACGTTTACGCGAGTCGCGTGAACCTGCCGCGACGTTCAGCGTAGCCGGCTGCCTGCTGGATCGGTTACGAGCCGCCGGCGTCGATCCCTGTCTGAGGCCAGCGCGTCGTCTGCGCCGGCCGGTCTATCTGGAGCTACCGAGAGACCGGGGGACGCGGACAGCTTCCCCGGGGCGCTGCCGAAGGCCTCGTCGATGAATACGTCCAGATCCCGGGCCTTGCCGAGCTTGCCCGCCAGCTCGCCCATCTGCTGTGCCCAGGCCACCGTCACCGACTCGGGAATGGCGTGGCGAAAGATCGTCATGGCCGAGTGCATGCGACGAAAGGCTGCGCGGGTCTGATGCGCCCCCTCGATGTCCTCGGGAGACCGAGCCGCATCCTCCCATTCGGTCCGGTGGTCGAGCTTGTGGCGAAGAATGGTCTGTATGGCGTGTGTAGCGATCATGCTCTTGAGTCGTACGGCCGGCAGGCGTTTCAACCGTTGGCTGCGTGGGTCCACGTCGATACCGACCGAACAGCCGCGAGCGTAGCGAGTAGCCGGTCGGCTAGAAGCGTCGGCGTCCGCCCGGTGCGGGTATGAGTGAACGGGGCGTAAGTCCCATAGCCCGTGCACGTCTCACATTTTGCACCGCGAACGCTACCAGCCCCAGCAGCGCGAGTGCCGCGGTCGACGGCTCCGGTATCAAGACGCTTTCGAGCTCCAGAATGAGCACCGGGATGGTAGGATCGATCCCACCGGGGACATCCGGACCCGTGAAGCCAAAGGGCTGTTGGGGCGTGGCACCTCCGGGGTCCGCGGTCGGAACCGTTCCCCCGAGAAATAGCGGACCACCCAGGAAGGCACTGATGTAGGTCAGGTCGGTCAAAGGGATGGTCAGGAAGGAGTCATCCAGGGAGGACGAGATCAACGCGCTTCCCAACGGGAGGACCGGGCTCGCTGCGATATTGCCGTACAACGCAGAGGCCATGCCAATCGCCGGGTCGCCGGACTCGTCGAACTCCGTCGAGCCTGCCGCGTTGGCGATCAGGAGGCTATCGGCGTCGGACAGGGCGGCGCCTGGATCGAGCGGTGCGACCACGTCGAATGTCTCGCTGGGATCGCTGCTCTCGTAGGTCCCCGTCCAGAGCACCAGGCTGGCGCTCACCAGGGTTCCGCTGAGCCCGCTGGTGTCGAACACGAAGTAGTTGCTGCGGTCCATCGGCACGTACAGGGGGGCGAAAGGAATCCGCCAGCATAGTGCTCCTCGCGGCCCGCGGAATAGTTGTACGTGGCGCCAGGGGCAAGGGTGCCGTCTCCCTTGGCCGAGCCACCCGCCTCGGTGACGAA
>Ga0210096_1000151_pt1 | contig 28278 bp, 21 predicted proteins | sample China_Galinas_PW_4_FD_184864 | JGI IMG/M metagenome (GOLD analysis project Ga0210096, IMG submission 184864) | Wetland microbial communities from San Francisco Bay, California, USA, that impact long-term carbon sequestration - China_Galinas_PWA_D2... | ecosystem: Environmental > Aquatic > Marine...
GGGTGACGATCACCCGGTCGCGGGTGATGTCCTCGATCCGCCAGGTCGTCGCGCCGAGCAGGAAGGTCTGGCCGGGGCGCGCCTCGTAGACCATCTCCTCGTCGAGCTCGCCGACCCGGCGGCCGTCGGGCAGGTGGACGCCGTAGAGGCCGCGGTCGGGGATCGTGCCGGCGTTGGTGACGACCAGCTGGCGGGCCCCCTTGCGGCCGTGCATCGTGCCCCTCGTGCGGTCCCAGACGATCCGCGGCCGCAGCTCGGCGAAGCGGTCGGAGGGGTAGCGGCCGTCGAGCATGTCGAGCACGTTCTCCAGCTGCTCGCGCGAGAGCTCCCCGAACGGCTCGCTCGCGGTGACCAGGCGCTCGACCTCGTCGATCTCCCACTCGTCGAGCGCCGCCATCGAGACCAGGTGCTGGGCGAGCACGTCGAGCGGGTTCTGCGGGATGACGGTCTCCTCGATCGCCCCGTCGCGCATGCGCCGGGCGACGACCGCGCACTCGAGCAGGTCGGCGCGGAACTTGGGGAAGATGCGGCCGCGGCTGACCTCGCCCAGCGAGTGGCCGGCGCGGCCGACCCGCTGCAACCCGCGGCTGACCGACTTCGGCGACTCGACCTGGATCACCAGGTCGACGGCGCCCATGTCGATGCCCAGCTCCAGGGAGGAGGTGGCGACCAGGCAGGGGAGCCGGCCGGACTTGAGCATCTCCTCGACGACGAGGCGCTCCTCGTGGGACAGCGAGCCGTGGTGGGCGCGGGCGATTTCGCCGGGGAGGGGGGAGGGCGACGGGGGGCCATCTGCCGGAGACCCCAACTGCCAGCCTCCGTCAGATTGCCCCCCGTCGCCCTTGCCTTTGTCCGGATGGCCCGCGTGCTCCGTAGCTGGGAGCTCCTCGGGGGCCTGCTCTAGTGCTAGCTCGTTGAGGCGCTTGGCCAGGCGCTCGGCGGCCCTTCTGGCGTTGACGAAGATGATCGTCGAGGTGTGTTCCTGGACGAGCTTCAGGAGCTCGGGGTAGATCGCGGGCCAGATCGAGCGGACGTGGGCTTGCGGCTCGCCGTCGGTGGGGTTGCCGTCTGCGTTGGGGAAGCTCGGGGCTCCCGGTTCCGACATGTCCTCGACCGGAACCACGATCTCCAAATCGAGCTCCTTCGCCACCCCCGCATCGACGATCTCGCAAGCCCTCTTGGGTCCGACCAGGAACTTCGCTATCCGCTCCAGCGGACGCTGGGTGGCTGACAGGCCGATGCGCTGCACGAGGGTGTCGGGGGAGGGTCCGCCGGAGCCTCCCCGCTGTTGCTCCGCCGGACCCTCCCCCGACACCCTCACCAACTCCTCTAGCCGCTCGAGGGTCAGCGCCAGGTGCGCGCCCCGCTTGCTCTGGGCCACCGCGTGGATCTCGTCGACGATCGCCGCTTCGACGCCGGTGAGCATCTCGCGCGCGTCGGAGGAGAGGATCAGGTAGAGCGACTCGGGGGTGGTGATCAGGACGTCGGGCGGCGATTTGCGCATCTGCCGCCGCTCTTTCTGCGTCGTGTCGCCGGTCCGCAGGCCGACCGAGATCTCGGCGCCGATCCCCCGCAGGGGCGCCCGCAGGTTGCGCTCGATGTCGTAGGAGAGCGCCTTCAGCGGCGAGACGTAAACGATCTTCACCCCCCCGGCCGGCCGACGGGCCGATTTGTCCGCCCGGGGTGGACTTTTCGTCCCGTCGGCGGGGTTGCGGGAGAGGCGGTCGATGCCCCAGAGGAAGGCGGCGAGGGTCTTGCCGGAGCCGGTCGGGGCGCAGATCAGCGCGTTGGCGCCGCCCGAGATCGCCGCCCAGCCGCCCGCCTGGGCGGGCGTCGGCCCCTCGAAGGAGGCCTCGAACCAGCGCCGGACCGGGGCGCTGAAAGGCGCCAGCGGGTCGGACTTCGCGCTCTTATCCGCGTCGGTGGCCAACCCACCGATCTTACGCGAGCGTGGTAGAGGTTCATGCCGCTATGCGGAACAAAGCTCTACCACGCCCGGAGGACGACGCATGGTGGTAGAGGTTTGTGCCGCTATGCGGAACAAACCTCTACCACGCCCCGCTTGGGAGGGCCGGGAGGGACGTCAGCGGGCGAAGCGCTGGTAGGCATACCAGGCCGGCTTCGCCTGGTCTTCGTGGAACAGGCCGGCGCCGCCGCAGAAGTTGCAGAGGCCGTCGTAGTCGTTGATCGAGAACCAGTAGACGCCCTGGATGTGCCAGCGGCGCTGCATGCGCCTCAGCAGCCGGAAGGCGCCCTTCAGTTCGCGCGCCTGCCCGCGGACGCCTTTGGCGAAGCTGTTGCCCTTGCGCGGCGGTTCGGAGCTCCAGCCCATCTCGGTGATGAACAGCGGCTTGCGGGCGTCGTGGTTGCGCGCCAGCACGCGCCGCACTTCGCCAATCCGGCCCGGCAGGTTCTTCCAGCTGCCGGTGTAGGGGTGCAGGGCGACGCCCTGGAACTTGCGCCTGATCCCCGGCGTGGTCCGGTACATCCGCTGCAGGAAGGTCGAGGCGAAGTAGGCCTGCGGCGGCCGCAGCTCGTAGGTCGCCTCGATCGGCCGCGCGAAGAGGCCGCCGAGGATCAGCTTCGCCCGTCGATCGGCGCCCCTCGCCGCCGCGTAGGTGAGGTTGACCAGCTTGCCGTATTCCTTCGGGTTGGGCCGCCCGACGAAGTACTTGAAGTTGGGCTCGTTCCAGACCTGCCAGATGCGGATCCTGAGGCGCGGCAGCTCCGGGTGTTCGCGCCAGAAGACGCCGTTCGGCCTGTAGCGGCGGATCGCTTCGGTGACGAAGCGCTTCCAGCCGCCGCGCTGGCGGCCGTTGCGCACCGGCAGGAACCTCGCGCTGCCGAAGCGCCGGTCGGTCGGCACCGCCCAGCCGGGCGCCGTGGAAAGGAACGGCAGGACGTCGACCCGCGCTTCGGCCGCGGCGCCGATCAGCGTGTCGGCGTCCGACCAGTTCCATTCGCGCGGGCTGTCCGGCTGCACCGAGCTCCAGGAGACCGGCACGCGCATGCTGTCGACGCCGCCCCGCTTCAGCACCTGCAGGTCCTGGGTGGTCGGCGGCAGCTGCGGCACGACGCCCCAGAAGTCGCGCGGCAGCGCCGCCGCGGCGGAGGCGAAGCCGAGGGCGCCGAGGGCCACGACGGCGAAACTCGCTAGCAGGAGGCGAACCCGCCTGCGCGGGCCTTGCGCGCGCTCGTGCATGCGGCTACCCCGCCTCGGGAGACGCGCCGGGGGAGCCGCCGGGGGCCTTGCCGGGCCCGCCCGGGCCTTTCGGCGCGCCGGCTGCCTTGCCGGGCCCGCCCGTCGCGCCGCCGTCGCGGCGCCGCTTGATCATCAGGTAGGCGACCGAGCCGCCGGCCAACAGGACGATCGCGATCAGGATCGGCACGAGCGGCGAGGAGCCGCCGCCATCGGAGCCCGGTTCGGCGCCCGGCAGCACTTCGCCCGCGCCGACCCCCGCGACGCCGCCCGCGCCTGGGCTACCCTGGCCGCTGCCGGTTCCGCCGGCGCCGCCGTTTGCCGATGAGCCATTCGCACCGCCATTACCGTTCTTGCCTGCGCCGCCCTTGCCGCCGCCGCTGGTCGATGACGGGCCGCCGGAGATATGCGATTCACTAGGCGGAGCGCCCGTCGCGGTCGGAGGCGCATCGCGGTACTGAGCGCCCGAAGACGAAGCCTGAGCCACCACCGGAGCACAGCAGAATGCGAGCAGAGCAAGCGCTGAAAGAGCGAGCAGCGGGCGGCCACGGGCCGGGGCCGGAACTTGACGCGTCCCAAACATGGCGGGCAAGGTTAGAGCAAAGCGCGGCGCTACTCGCGCCAGTCGCCCTGATCTTCGGCCTGACGCTCGCCGGAGGCGGCTTCGATCTGGCCGACCGGCACGTCGCCGGGCTCGCCGCGTGGCTGCTGGTGGTCGCCCTGATCCTGCTCGGAGCCGGCTCGCGGGCGGCGCTGGCGCGTCCGTTCTACTGGGCGACGGGGCTGATCCTGGCTGTCTCTGTGCTGTCAGCAATCTCATCTTTCTGGTCGGGTTCAGTCGAGCTGAGCGTCGTGGAGGCCGACCGGGGGCTGGTCTACCTCGGCTTCTTCCTTGCCGCGTTCCTGATCGCCCAAACCGACGAAAGGCGCCAACGTTTCGCTGAAGGCCTGGCGATCTCGCTTGCGCTGGTCGCCCTGCTGGGCCTCGCCAGCCGCCTGCTGCCGCACCTGATCGTGGTCGCCGACTCGTTCGACACCACGTCGCGGCTCGCCTATCCGCTCGGGTACTGGAATGCTAACGGCGCGGCCTTCTCGATCGGCGCCGCGCTGCTGCTCTGGACGAGTAGACGATCGAGCTTCGCGGCGCTGCGCCTGCTCTCGGTCGCCCTGCTGCCCGCCCTGCTGCTCGCCCTCTACTTCACCTACTCGCGCGGCGGCCTGCTGACGCTGGTCATTGCGGCGGGCGCGACCATCGCGCTCTCCCGTGACCGCCTCTGGCTGCTGGCGACGCTGGCGCTCGGCGCGCTGGCGACGCTGCCCGCGGTGCTCTACGTGCAGGCGCACGGCAGCATCGCCGACAGCATCGACAACCAGGCGGCGGTCGACCAGGGAGTGACGACGCTGCTGATCCTGCTCGCCGGGATCGCCGTCGCCCTGACGCTGTTCGCGGCGCTGCGTCGCAGCGAGGCGCGCGAAGGGCGGCTTACCGGCCGCGCCCTGGAGCTCTCGCGCAACCCGGTTGCGCTGCGCTGGACGGCCGGACTGCTCGCCGTCGCCGCGATCGTCGCGGCGATCACCGTCGGCGGGCGCGCCTGGGACCAGTTCTCCAACTCCGACGTGCAGTTCCCGGAAAACCCGGCGAGCCACTTCTCCGAATTCGGCAGCGCCGGGCGGCACGACTTCTACCGCGTCGCGCTCGACGCCTTCGGCGAGAAGCCCCTGCTCGGCACGGGCGCCGGGACCTACCAGTTCTCCTGGGAGAGCCGCCGCTCGATCCCCCAGCCGGTGCACGACGCCCACTCGCTCTACCTCGAGGCGTTCGCCGAGCTCGGCCTGGTCGGCGGGCTGCTGGTGCTCGCCCTGGTGGCGACCCTGCTGTGGACCGGCTTCGCCGCCTGGCGCGCCGCGCCGCACCCGCAGCGCGAGCGCTACGCGGCGCTGTTCGCGGCGGCGCTCGCCTTCGCGGTCGTCGCCGGACTCGACTGGTTCTGGGAAATCGCCGCCCTCGGCGCCGTCTTCTTCCTCGCCGCGGCGGTGCTGGCGGCGGCGCGCTGCGCGCAGCTGAGCCCGCCGCGCCCCGCGGACATGCCGCTGGAGGGCGAAGCGAGGCGCTTCGGCCTCGCCGTCGCCGGCCTGGCGGTCGCCTGGATCGCGGCGATCGCGCTGATCGGCCCGCTGCTCGTCGACCGCGAGCTCGACGCCAGCCGCGGCGCCGCGGCGGACGGCGATCTGACGAGCGCCGTCAACCACGCGAAGACGGCGCGCTCGATCGAGCCCTTCGCCGCCTCGCCGTACGTGCAGCTCGGCCTGCTCGCCGAGGGCCAGGGCGAATACGACGTGGCGGTCGAACGGCTGACGCAGGCGATCGACCGCGAGGATCGAAACTGGCAGTACTACTACCTACGCTCTAGAGTCGAGGAAGAGGCGGGCGAGGCGAACGCGGCAAGAGCCGATCTCCAACGCGCCCGCCGGCTCAACCCACTGGAGGAATGCCTCCGCGGAAAGCCGAGCTGCGGGTGATCGCACGATGAGCAAGGCGCAGGAGACCCCGACGCGCGGGCCCGCCCAGGGCCAGCCGCCGCGGCCGCGGGGCGGGCCGGTGCGCCGGGTGGCGCGGCTCGGCCGGGCGGGCGCCGCCGCGGCGCGACAGCGCGGCTCGGTGCTGCGGCGGCTGCTGGCGACGGGCGACTGGCTGACGCTGGTGGCGACGCTGTGCATCGTCACCGCAGTGAGCCCGCAGACCGACGTCGGCACGCTCTTCTGGGCGACGATGTTCAGCCCGGTCTGGATCCTCGTGCTGAAGCTGCACGGCCTCTACGACAACGACCACCGGCGGATCCGCCACAGCACCCTCGACGAGCTCTCCAGCCTGATCTCGGCGGCGGCGCTGGGGACGCTGGCGCTCGACGGCCTGCTGGCGCTGAGCCCGGTCGGCCCGCTGGCGGCGCTGAGCGCGATCGCCGTCGGCCTCGGCGCGCTCGCCGGCAGCTTCGCCTCGCGCGCCGTGCTGCGCTTCTTCTGGCACCGCCTGGCGGGCGCGGCGACGGGGCTGGTGATCGGCCCGGCGGACGGCGTCGGCGTGATCGCGCGTCGCGTCGCCACCCACCCGGAGACCCGGCTGCGCCTGGTCGGCTACCTGGGGCCGCGCGGCGAGGACGGCGGGCCGGTCGGCACGCTGCCCCGCCTGGGCGCGATCGACGACCTCGCGCGGGTCGCCGGCGACGAGGGGGTCGAGCGGGTGATCGTCACCGAGCAGGAGATGAGCGAGCCGGCGGCCGAGCGGCTGATCGAGCAGTGCAAGGCGGCCGGCCTGGCGCTGACCTTCCTCCCCCAGCACTTCGGCCTGCTCGGCCCGGGGATCGAGCTCAACCGGCTGGCCGAGCTGCCGGTGCTCGACTTCCGCTTCTCCGACCCGCCGCGCTCGACCGAGGCGATGAAGCGGACGCTGGACCTGACGATCAGCTGCGCGATGCTCGTCCTGCTCTCCCCCGTGCTCGCGCTCAGCGCGCTGGCGATCCTGCTCGACACCGGCCGCCCGGTGCTCTTCCGCCAGCGCCGCGCCGGCCGCGACGGCAAGCCGTTCACGATGCTCAAGTTCCGCACGATGGTGCAGGGCGCGGAGCAGCAGCTGGGCGAACTGGTCGACCTGGAGAAGCTCGACGAGCCGGCCTTCAAGATCGCCGACGACCCGCGCGTCACCCGCGCCGGCCGCCTGCTGCGCCGCTTCAGCCTCGACGAGCTGCCGCAGCTCGTCAACGTCGTGCGCGGCGAGATGTCGCTGGTCGGCCCGCGCCCCGAGGAGGAGGCGGTGGTCGCCCTGTACGACGAGCGCCAGCGCATCCGCCTCGCGGTCAAGCCCGGCATGACCGGCCCGATGCAGGTCTACGGCCGCGGCGAGCTGACCTTCGAGGAGCGCCTGGCGATGGAGCGCGACTACCTCGACAACATCTCCGTCGCCGGCGACCTGGCGATCCTCCTCCGCACCCCAGCCGCGATCTTCCGTGGCGAGGGGTCGCACTGAGGCCAGTCCGCTACGCCCACAGACCGCTGACGGGAACCGCCCAGATGCGGTCGCCCAGCGGAATCGTCTGCCGGCCGGTGTAAAGGACCACCCCCGCCTTGAAGCGGTCGCCGTATTTGTCTCGCATGGCCGCGATCACCCGCCAGTCGCGCTCCCTGGGCGATGCTCCGGCCTTGACCTCCACCGCCGCGAGGTCACCGGACCGGCTTTCGAGGACGATGTCGATCTCGTCGTGCTGGGATCGGTAGTGACGTAAGGCCGCGTCCAGGCTGGCCCAGCCCAGGTGCTTGACCATCTCCATCCCGCAAAAGGTCTCCAGCGCGTGGCCCGTCACCTGATCGTCAGCGGAGAGCCGCTCTTCGTCGACTCCGAGCTGCTGAGCCAGCAGTCCCGTGTCGGCGAAGTAGACCTTCGGGGCGTGCAGCTCGCGGGCGCGCAGCCCCGGCCGCCAGCTGGGAACGATGTGAACCAGAAACACGGTTCGCAGGAGCTCGATGTAGGCAGCCGCCGTCTTATCGCTGATTTCGAGGTTCCGCGCCAGCTTCCTGAGGTCGAGTAGCTGCGCCGAGTTGGAGGCCAGCAGGCGCAGCAGCTTTGGCATCTCGGCGAGTTTCCGCGCCGAGGCGACATCGCGCAGGTCACGCTCGACGATGCTCTGCGCGTAGTCGCGATACCAGGCTTGTCGCTGTCGCGCTCCCAATCGGTGAACAGCCGGATAGCCACCGCGGGCAACCAGCTCAACGAAGGCTTGGCGTCCGGTCGGAGCGTCGGCAAGCCAAGGGGGTTCGCCAGCGAAGAGAGCGTCCACGAAGTTGCCCTCGGCTCCACGAATCTCGGCCTGCGCCAGGGGCCAGAGCTCGATGCGGCGAACTCGCCCGGCCAAGGACTCCGAGATCTTCGGCGCGGTCAGGACGTTTGCCGATCCGGTCAAGAGGAATCGCCCCGGCGTTGGATCGTCATCGACCACCCACTTGATCGCATACAGCAGGTCGGGGACCAACTGGACCTCGTCGATCAGAGCCGGGGCAGGAAGCCCGGCAATGAACCCGGTTGGGTCGGCGGCCGCGGCGGCGCGGGTCAGCTGATCGTCCAGCGTCGCGCTCGATCCGGAGCTCTCGCTGGCGAGCACCTGTTGCGCAAGCGTGCTCTTGCCGACCTGCCGGGCCCCCTGGATAAAAACGACGCGGCTGTAAGCGAGCGCCTCGGCGACCAGTGGATGTACCTTGCGTTCGATCAGCACCGTTGTGCAAATGCGGAGAACCGTTTGTGCATATGCGGAATCTAACATATGCAAACGCGGAATTCCATTGGTGCAATCGCGGATTCAGGGCCTCTCGATTCTCCGCGGCGAAGGGTCGCATTTAATGTGCCTATATATCTAAAAGGATCTTTGGATTTAGGTAGCCTTTTTTTAAACACCTGCTAGGCTGACTACCTCATGGCGCTCGCAGATGCCGAGATCCTGCGACAAAATCGCTGGTGGAGCGAGCCGGGCTGGCGCGAGGCCGACCCTCACCTTCGCGAGCTGCAAGGTCAACCCCAGCGCCTACCCGCGCCGGTGGCGGGTGAGATTCCACTCGGCGAGCCCGGAATCCACACGCTCCGAGGCCCGCGGCAGATCGGCAAGTCGACCGCGTTGAAGCTCCTCGTCGAGCGCGCCACCGAGGAGTGGGCGCCGAGACGAATCGCCTATCTCGCCCTCGACCTGCTCGAAGGGCGGCCGTTGGGCGAGCTCGCGGCGACCGTGAACCGGACCAAGGAGCTCGCCGGCACGCCGGAGCCGATGATCCTCCTACTCGACGAGGTGACCGTGGTCGATGGCTGGCAGACGGCGATCAAGGCACTCTGGGATGACGGCACGCTGCGCGAGGACGTCGTGGTGTGCGCCGGCTCCTCCGCTGTGGACCTGCACCGCGGCGCCGCCGAGCGATTGCCGGGACGGCGGGGGGCCGGGGGCGACCACGCCCTCTTCCCTCACTCGTTCGCGACATTCGCAAGGGCACTGGACGACTCTGTGCCCCTCTCTCCGGAGCTGTCGGTCGAGGAGCTCGTCTCGGAGCAGGGACGCGACACATTGCGCGACGTGCAGGTGCACGGACCGCGCCTCGCGACGGCACTCGAGCGCTACCTCTCGTTCGGCGGGCTGCCACACGCGATCGCCGAGGCGTTCACCGGGGAGCGACATCCGTCCGAACGAACCCTGGCCGTCGCCAACGACACGCTGCTGCGCGAGGCGCAGCGCCGCGGCGCGAGCCGGGCGGCGGTGCACGCCCTGCTCGAGCGACTGATCCGCTCGCTGGGAAGCTCTCTCAGCTGGACGAGCCTGGCCCAGGACATGGCGGTGAGCCAGCCAACCGCTCGCGATTACGTCGAGTTCCTCGCTGCCTCCTACCAGCTGCTGCCCGTCTACTCATGGCGCGCCGACTCCGGCACGCCGGCGCTCGGCAGAGACAAGAAGCTCTACTTCGCCGATCCGCTGCTGCACTCGGCGGCGCACACGCAGGCGCCCGGCCTGGCGGTAGACCTCCCCGCCCTGGTCGAGAACGCCGTCGCCGTCGCCCTGCAGCGACGATACGAGCCGGTGCAACTGCGAATGGAGGGCTTCGACCGGCCCAGCCGCCTGCACGTGTGGCGTACGCGCAGATCGGGCGAGGTCGACTTCGTCTGCGGCCCCCACGACAGCCTCGCCGCTGTAGAGGTCAAGTACCAAGCGAACCCGGATCGACGGGCAGCGGCGGGCATCTCGCGCGCATTCCCCGGCCGTCCCGCCGCCCTGGCGACGATCGACAGCCTCGAGCAGCGCGACGACGCCGACCTGATCCCAGCCCACCTGTTCCTCTGGGCGCTGGGCTGAGGCTCGCGATCCTCCTCCACGCCCACCACATCGGCAAGCGCCTGATCAAATCGCCGAAGCTGATCCTCGCCGACACCGGCCTGCTGACCCACCTGCTCGGAGGAGGAGACGGGGTCCAGCGTTCCTTCGGCGCGGTGCTCGAGAACTTCGTGCTGATGGAGTTGGTCAAGCAGGCGAGCTTCAACGCCGATCGCCCGGCGATCTACCACTACCGCACCTCCGACGGGCTGGAGGTGGACGCGGTGATCGAGCGACGCGGCGGTCCGGTCTGCGCAGTCGAGGTGAAGGCGGCCGCGACCCTCACCTCGCGCGACTCGCGCGGCCTGCGCAGCCTCGCCGACACCCTCGGCGACGATTTCGGCGCAGGCGTCGTCCTGCACGGCGGCAGCGAGGCGGCGCGGCTGGCTCCGAAGATCTGGGCGCTCCCGCTGTCGGCCCTTTGGGCCCCGGCCGAAAATCAGCCATCAAGTGGCTGAAAATCACCCACTGGACGGCTACGCCCACAACCCGCTGACGGGAACCGCCCAGATGCGGTTGCCCAGCGGGATCGTCTGCCGGCCGGTGTAAAGGACCACCCCCGCCTTGAAGCGGTCGCCGTATTTGTCTCGCATCGCCGCGATCACCCGCCAATCGCGCTCTCTAAGCGATGCTCGCGCCTTCACGGTCTTGTCGGAGATCTGCAGATCGCCGGCCACCTTCCTGAAATCGAGGATCTTCGCCGAGTGCGAGGCGAGCAGGCGCAACAACCGCGGCATCTCGACGATGCTCTGGGCATAGTCGCGATACCAGTCACGCCGCTGCCGCTCAGGCAGACGATGGACCGCGGGATAACCGCCTCGCGCCACGAGTTCGGTAAAGGCCCCTCGGCCGACGGGAGCCCCCGCGACATCGGGCGGATCGCCGGCGAAGCCATGGGGATCGGCCGCGGCCGCGTCCCGGCTCACCTGGTCGTCCAGGGTGACGGCCACCGCCGGATGATCGCTCTCCACCACCTGTCGAGCGAGGGTGCTCTTGCCCACCTGGCGAGCCCCCTGCACGAACACCACCCGGCTATAGGAAAGCGCGTCGACGAGAAGCGGGCGCGCCTTCCGCTCGATCAGCGTGGGGCCAGATGCGGAATTGGTCTGCGGCATATGCGGATAAGCATGGGTGCAAACGCGTAATACGGGTTCGGCAAATGCGGAATTCGAGTCGGTCGCCGGAGAGATGACGACAGGCAAGCGACGTGCAGAGATAGGGACATCCTCCTTCAATGGTAGGATGTTCCCAATGCAGACCATCGCCTGGAGAGTCGAGGAGCTGGCCGCGCAGCGGGGCTGGGGCGCGCGGCGGCTCGCCGAGGAGGCGGGGCTGGACCAGAAGACGGTGCGCAACATCCTCGCCGGGCGTGCGACCCGGGTCGACCTCAGCACGATCGAGCGCCTGTCCCGGGCCCTGGGCGTGGGGCCGGGGTCACTGTGGGACTTCGGCGACGACCCGGCGAGGGCCTGGGAGAGAACCGCGGGCTCGGCGGGCGAAGCGAGGCCCGGCGAGCTGGACGAGGTCCTCGCGGGCGGCTGGTCGGAGTGGACCGACCCGGGGCTGGAGCGCGCCCTGCGCTCGCCTTGAGCCGCTGCTACCTCGATACGAACTTCCTCTACGCGCACCTGCGGGCAAAGCGAGGGGCCACCCTCGGGCCGGTCGAGGCCTGGCGGGCGCGAGCGCTGAGCGCGATGCAGGACGGCGGGGGCGTCATCAGCGGCCTGCTCTTCGACGAGCTCGCCTACCGGCTCGTCCTCGCCTGGCTGCGCGACGACGGCGATGAGGATCCCCTCTCGACCTACCGCGCCGATCCTCGCAAGGCGATGCAGGCGTCGCGACGTCGCCTGGCGGCCACCTGGCGCGCGGTCGACGCCCTGCCGCTCGAGCTGCAGCCGACCGACCGCGCCGTGATCGACGGCGCCAAGGCACTCATGTCGCAGCCCGGCCTCTCCCCGCGCGACGCCTTCCACGCCGCCCACGCGATCGAGGCCAGCTGCGAGCTGATCGTCAGCTCGGACCCGGGCTTCGACGAGGTTTCGGCGTTGCGCCGTCTGGGGCCAGAATGACCCTCTCTCCCATACTCCCTTTGCGGTCTCACTCAGCGCAGACAACTCACCAACGATCGCTGCTATCCTTGGCACCGCCAGGGTGGCGCAGTCAGAGCAGGTTCTTGGCTGCACATCCGCGAAAAGGGTTCGGGCCGGATGCCCGGGCCCTTTCGCATGTTGGAGGCCCGGCGGCAGCAGGGAAACCGCCGGGGTGGCTGCGCTACCTCACAAGCCGGTCAATGACCAGCAGAGCGATCAGTAGCGCCACTGCCAGGGTGGCTTCCACCATCGGCCTCCTTCCAGGCGCATTAGCGCCCTTCCCACTTGGGACCCCTATTGGCCCCAAGGCCTCTGCCGAGGAGTCACCGGCTGCCGGGAAGAAGCCCAACCTGGCCGCTGCCACGAGCGAAACCTACTAGATGCGCAGGACGCTGACCTGATCAGCTCGTCTATTTCCTCTGGGCGCTTGGGCCACCCCGGAACGCCTTCCACGCCGCCCACGCGATCGAGGCCGGCTGCGATGTGACCGTCAGCTCGGACCCGGGTGTAGGGCGACACTCAGTTTGAGCATGTAGGCGCCATTTCCGATGACCATGAGCGGGCGTCAGCCGGCGCCCGACCGTGAACGTCGGCGCCGGACTACTCCGACGGCCAGGGACCGAGCAGTCGCCCGCCACTGACAGCGGTGGCGATCTGGAAGGGGCCAACGCACTCGAGAGCAGCGCCCCAGCGCGCCTGCGCCGCTTGTGTGGCCAGGGCGATCGGCTCCAAGAGATTGCCGACCGGGTCTGCGGCCGGTGGTGAGCGGCTCGGCTGGACATCGAGTTCGAAGGCGTGGCGCCTCAGCCGCGCCCCGGTGGGCGCACAGCCGCGGCGGGCACGCCTGATCCAACCGCGGGCGGTCGACGCCGGAACGGCGGCCGCGACGGCGAGGGGCCGGTGCCCCCGCCCTGAGGCGGCGCCGAGGAGGACCCCCGCCGATCGTCGCGACGACGTCGCGGCGGTAGGCGGTCAGGAAGCTCGGCACGAGCGCGTGAGTGCGCCCGCAGTTCCGGCAGCGGGCCCGGTGCAGCCGAAGGCGCCGGGTGCGGCCGCGGTAGCGCACCATGCGCCCGTAGCCGGGCCAGGGCCCCAGCCGGCCCTCGCAGTCGGGGCAGCGGGCGGCGGCGGGAAGCCTCGGCCCCTCGCCGCCGGCGAGCATCGCGGCGAGCTGGTCCTCGGGGACGGCCACGCTGAGCACCGCGGCAGCCTTGCGCAGCGACAGCGCCGCAACCGGTGCCGATCCCGCAACGAGCGCGAGAAGGAGATGAGCGTGCACGCGCGCGAGGCTCCCACGGCAGCCGTCCCGGCGCCAGGGTCAATCTATGTTGCGCGGCCGATCGCGAAGACCGCGGGGCCAGGCGCACCGTCCCCGTTGCTCCGCCTCCTCCTACGTCGTCGGCTCCGCGACGGGGACGGTGATCGATCCGGAGGCGGAGAGCCAACCTTCAGCGTGGTCAGCGTGAATGGCGCTGAGCGGGGTGTTGGTGCTCAAACGGAGTGGCGCTCAACAACCGATCGAGATCGCCAAGCGCCTTTCGCCCCGCCAGAGCGGAGCGGGGATCGGCCTCTTCGGAGAGGTCGAGTGCCACCGCGCCTCGGGCGCGGCCAGCTTTCCGCGGAGAAAGCTCCATGCCTCTTTCGGGACGACTCGAAGGCGCACATTCCCGTCGGGACCTGCGGGCGTAAGCGCATGTCGAGCCATGACCCGCTTCAGCCGGGACTGCGAGACATAGGCATCGGCCTCCGGTCCGGCGATCAGGCCAAAGCCGTACTCCCCAGCCGCGCTGATGCCCGCGCGCACGACGTCGGGGTCGCGAAGCAGATGGGACAGCTCGCCGGGATGCGCCCTGAACGAGCGAGCCTCCGCTCGCGGCGCCAGACGGGGGCGAGCTTCCCCAGGCCATCCCTCGCCAGGGCTCGCCTGAGGCGGGAGCGGACGCTGGGATCGATCAACCCGACGTCCTCGCCCGAAGCGAGAGTCAACAGCGCCCAGGCGTTTCGCGGGGAGAACCGCCTTCCACTAGGCGATCCGTCTCGGCGCCGGCGCTCCACCGCTGCGCGCTCCACGAACCACCGATCGCCGAGCTTCCGCGAAGAGAGCTGCCCCCGGAAGGCCATAGCCCTGACTCGCGATGGGCTCAGGCCCGGGCTTCGACGAGGTTCCGGCGTTGCGCCGTCTGGGGCCCGGGTAAACCCAGACGCCAAGGCCGGCTGGCCTCAGGGTCGGCGAGCGACGTCGGGTCCAGGCGCCGCGGGCTGGGTTCCGCTGTTGCGCAAGCGCAGGCGCCAGGCGAGAACGACCACATCGCGGAGCATTTCGGCGCTTGCCGAGGCGATGTGGACGCTGGAGCGGGCGTCGTGCAGGTAGAGGACCGGGACCTCGGCGATCCGCAGCCCGGATCGGTCGGCGCGCATCAGCAGCTCGACGTCGAAAGCGAAGCCAGGGCAGATCTGCTCGGCCAGCAGCCGCTGCGCGTCTGCGGTCCGCAGGAGCTTGAAGCCGTTCTGCGTGTCCCGCACGCGCAGGCCCGTGAGCAGCCGCACGATGCCGCTGAACGCGCCGCCGGTCAGCTTGCGACGCAGCGGTCCGCGCTCGACCACAGCCCCGCGCACGTGTCGCGAGCCGACCACGACGTCCGCTCCCTCGCGGAGCGCCTCGGTCAGCTTCGGCAGCTCCTCCAGCGGCGTCGAGAGGTCGGCGTCGGCCAGCAGAACGTAGTCCCCGCGCGCCCGCGCCACGCCGGCGGCCACCGCCGCGCCCTTCCCCCTGTTCTCCTCGTAGGCGAAGACGGCGCGCAGCCGCTCGTCGGCCTGCTCTGCCTCCGCCAGCATCCGACGTGAGCCGTCACTGCTCCCGTCGTCGACCACGAGCGTCTCGAGCAGCTCCATGCCGGCCGCGTCCGCGCGCCCGCGCAGCGCGCCGAGCAGAGCCGGCAGCCTCAGCTCCTCGTTGTAGGCGGGAATGACCAGGGAGAGAGAAGCGCGGCCGGCCGGGCGGGCAACCCGTAGCCTGTCGTCCTGCATGGCAGCAACGATAGTCTCTCGCCCATCGCCTCGCCGACCCGTGTAGACAGCCCGGGAGCAGCACAAAGACCGCTCGCCTCACCACCGACGGATGCTGACGGCAGCACGCGTCGGCACATCGTCGAGCTCGCGATCGTAGGTGTCATCACCAGTGCGATCGCGCTTCTCCTGTACGAGTCGAACGCGATCCACGGTGGGTTCTTGAGCGACGCATGGAGTCAGCTCTCACTCTACGAATTCGCACCCACTCACGGACTCTGGGACACCTTTTCCTACTTCGAGGAACAGGCAAATTTCGCACCCCGGCCCCTCCAGGCACTGTACTTCGTAACGCTTTACGAAGTCTTCGGCGACCACGTCGGGTTGTGGCTCACCTGGCAGATAGCAACCAACGTCCTGATGGTGCTGGCGCTGTTCGTCCTGCTGCGCCGGCTGTCGCTCAGGCCCCTCGACGCCGCCGTCATCGCGATCCTGGTGCTGATCTTTCCCGCCGCGAGCTCGCTTCGCTTCTGGACGCCGACCATACAGGCGCCGGCCGCGATCACGGCGGCCCTGCTCGGGTTCATCGTCGCTCTCTCCGCCTTCGACGCCAAGCGCCCGCGCCCGAAGGCGGCCCTCCACGCCGCCTCCCTGCTCCTCTTCGTCGCGAGCCTGCTCTTCTACGAGGTCGCCCTGCCGATCATGCTCGCCTCGGTCCTGCTGTATCGCCTCTACGTGCCCTGGAGGCAGGCGGCGTTGCGGTGGGCGGCCGACTGGGCGGTGCTGATTCCGGTCGTCCTTGCCGTGACCCTCGCCTCGTCGGCCGGCCATGAGGAGACCGAAGCGGGCATCTGGGCCCACGCCAAGGTCATTTTCGAATCCAGCCGGGCGCTCTTCACGACCGTCGTGCTGCCGTTCGGGAGCATCGATTGGCACATCGTCGGGTTGGTCGCGCTCGTGCCGGCGGCGGCGATCCTGGTCTACGCACGGTCGCCTCTCACCGACCCCGACAGGCGTCAGTTGCGCCGCTGGCTCGTGGTGCTCGCGTCGGGCCTGGTCGTGGTAACCCTTGGCTACGCGATCTACGTGCCAGGCACCGACTACTACAACCCCCTGGGCCCGGGGGTCGCGAATCGAGTCAACGCGGTCCCAAGCATCGGCTGGGTGCTCGTCGTCTACGCGGTCCTCATGCTCGCCGCCACGCTGGCCTTCAGGGGGCTCCCCAGGGCTCGCCCGATCAGCTCGATCGGCGCAGCCGTCGCCTGCGCCCTGATCTCCGTCGGCTGGGTGAGGTCCGTGAACGACTATTCCGACTACTTCACCGGGGCCTACCTCGAAGACGTTCGCGTGCTGACGACGATTCGGCAGGAGATTCCCGATCCACGACCCGACAGCACCATCTGGACGTTTGGGCAACCAGTCGAATTCGCGCCTGGAGTCCCCGTCTTCGGCAACACCTGGGACATGACGGGGAGTGTGCAGCTCCAGTACGACGATCCAACCCTGACCAGCCTGGTCGGCCAGGAGGGCACCACCTTCCACTGCAAGCAAGACGAGGTGCTACCCGGAGGCCCGACCTATGCAGTGGACGGTGAGCCAAATCCCGCCCTGTCCTCACCATACGGTCGCACCTATTTCATCGACACCAGCACCGGGCGCGTGGCGCAGATAGGCAATCGGCGTCAATGCCTGCGCGCCGCCCGGAGCTTCGAACGATCACCGATCCTGCTTGGCTGAACCGGCCACCACTTCGATATGCGCCGAACCCTACGCCCCCCCTTCGTGTCCGTGCCCGCCACGCTCGTGATTCACCTCGCCGGCGGCCGGGAGGAGACCGCCAGCTGTCTCCGGTCCGTCGCCGCCCTGAACCCGGCCCTGGAGCACGAGACGATCGTCATCGACGATGCGGCGGTCGGGCTCGAGGATCTGGTCGCTGACCTCCCGGAGAACGCTAGGCTGATCCGCAACGAGGATCGCAAGGGCCTCGTCAATTGCGCGAGGCGGGCCGCCGGTGAGGCGAGGGGAGAGGTCGTGGTGCTGCTCAGCGGGACCGCGGAGCTCGACCCGGCGGCGCTCCCCCCGCTGGTCGCGGCGCTCGAAGATTCCGATGTCGCGGGCGCCGCCGCGAGCCTCCCCTTGCGACCCGACAGCCATCCCGTCTGCACGCACGCGCTGGCGCTGAGGCGCACGGACCTCCTGCGCCTCGAGGCGACCGGCGCCGAGCCCGGCTCCGAGCTGGCGGCGATATGCGTGGAGCTCGTCGCAAGCGGCCGCAGGGTGGTGACCGTCGCGGGCAGCACCGCCCGCGCGGCGCGGCCGCGGGAGTCCCCGACGCGGGCAGCGCTCGGGTCGGCGCCCGGGGTGACGATCGTGATCCCGACCCTCGACGCGGCATCCGACCGTGTGCGCACGTGCGTGACTGCTGTTCAGACCCGCACCGACGTCCCCCACGAGATCGTCCTGATCGACAACGGAGCGCCGCCGCAGGGATTCACCGCCCCGGTCAACGCGGGCCTGCGGGCCGTCGACACCCCCTACGCGGTCGTGATGAACGATGACGTCGAGCCGCAGTCCGGATGGTGGCCGCCGCTCCGTGCTGCGCTGGACGGTGGGGCTGCCGTCACCTTTCCGCTAACCGAGGGAAGCTGGTTTCGCACCGACTTCTCCGCTTGGTGCTTTGCCCTCAGCAGAGCCACCCTGGACGAGATGTCGCACGCCCCGGGCGAGTTCTTCGACCCCGCGTTCCGCGTCTGGTACCAGGACACCGACCTGCTGACCCGCCTGCGGGACATCGGGCGCCCGCCGCAGCTCGTCCGCGAGTCGCATGTTCGCCACGGACTCTCGAAGACGGTCGAGAGCGACGACCCCGGTCTGCGCGCCTGGGTCGACAGCACGATCGAAGCCGACCGAGCGGCCTTCGAACAGAAGCACCCCACCGTTCGGGTTCACACCGACGCGTAGCTCAGTGAGCCCCATGCTCTGAGCCGGGCCCCCGACGGAGCTCCCCCAGCAACAAACCGGACAGGTGCGCCAGCGCAGCGAGGCACACCAGCATGGGGATCGACACGACCCGCTCGACGGACGTGCCGAGATGCCATTCCAGGTCGTGGGGGCTGATCCAGTAGCTCCAGACGAATACGGCCCAGACCAGAAGGAAGCACCCGAGGTAGAAGGCGGCGACCCGACGGCCCACCCCGGATACGAGGCACGCGACAACGACCAGGGTCGCGAGAGGCAGTAGATAGAGCCAGCGCTCCGGATCGGCGAACTGACCGTTGATCGCGGCAATCGTCGGACCGACCCGGTCGATCCGATCCATCAGGTACCCGGGGTCCAACCCCTTCGACACCGGCATGTCGCCTTCGATCCCGTGCGCCGCCAGCCAGATACGCCACGGGAGGAGCGCCACGACGACCGCGCCCGACGTGGCAGCGTAGGCCTTCACATTCAGGTTGCGCGCCAAGACGATCGCACCACCTACAACCAGCACCGCCAGGGCCGTCGCCATCCCCTCGTTCTTCGTATTCGCGGCCGCCGCCAGCATGATCGCAACCAGCGGCAGCAAACCCGTCTCCTGCCTGTCGATCCACATCCCCAGGGCGACCACGCCGAGGCAGGCGAAGAGCGCCATCGGCACATCAGCGTAACCGTCGCGCAACTGACCGGATATGCCCGGGGCGGTCAGCGCGAGGAGGAGAATCGGCGCCCAGACAACGGGGCGCACTCGCTCGCGCAGCAGGTAGGCCAACGCCCAGATGGACCCAACGAGCAGGAGCCAGACATGCCTGAGCACGGCCTGTATGTCAAAGGTACCAGCCGCCCGAAAGTGAAGTGACTCCCAGACCGGGTACTGCAGCGGGTAGTCGAGGTGGGCAAACGCATAGCTCTGGTTCGTAAAGAAGCCACCGAACAGGGAGTCGTGAAGACTCAGAACCTGGGCCTTTCGAGCCCATATGGACCATGAATCCCACCCGACGAGGGGACTCTCATACACACCAATCATGCCGATCACCGAGTAGGCGCCGAAGAGAGCGACGAAGGCGACCACCACCCAGGTTTCCGCCGGCCAGGACCGCCAGGACCGCAGCCACCGCCATGCGCCCGGCGCCTGCGACGCGCCGATGCGGACGTTTCGCCCGGCGAAGCCTCCGGCGACCACACATGCCAGCACGACGATGAAGAAGGTGGCCAGCGTGACCGGGATGCCGATCGTCAGCAGCGCGATGAGAACGACCGGGACGAGGGCGGCCCCGGTCATGTACGCGAGCCCCAGCGCGGCGAGCATCGAATAGCCTCGCAGCGGAACGAGGCCGATGCCGACCAGGATCCAAAGCCCGGCGAGCGCAAGCAGCGCGTCGACGCCGAAGGATGCGATGTCAGCGCCCAAGACGGCTCCTCGCGATCGCGAAGCCAGGCCGGTACACATCGAGCTCGCCCAAGCCGGCGTACTCTTCCGGGTCGACGTCGTAGAAGATGACCCAATCGGCCACGGACGGTTCGGCTGCCACATACGGCGCCAGCTGGAAGAACGCCCACTGTTCCAGGGAGCCCGGATCCTCGGAGTTCTCTACCACCAGGCCAAACGTTTCCCCCGCGGCCAGGCGCCCTTTGGCCCAACCGAGGAAATCAACGTCCGCATCGATGCCGATGCCGTTTCCCAACCGTACGTCTCTGGCGGTCAATGTGGAGTTCGCCTCGCGCTGATCCAGCAGTTCACCGATCTGATCCCGGTAGACCGGCGCTGCAACCAGGCAGGCGGTGGCCACCGGAACGAGAGCGACGGCGCCGACAGCCCGCCTCCCCCTTGGGACCACTTGCCGCACCAGGATGAGCGTCAAACCGCCGGCAGCCAGCGCCCCCGCAACCTGAATCGCCAGCTGCATGAAGGGGCATCCTAGCGACAGCTAGGCTATGCGACCCGATGGCCGACCTATCGATCATCATGCCCGTCTTCAACGAGCGGAAGACGGTTGACACCGCCCTCGACCAGGTGCTCCGCACGAGCTATCCGATCAAGGAGCTCGAGGTCGTGGTCGTTGACGATGGCTCGACCGACGGCACGGCCGAGTTGCTTGCGGCGCGTTCGAGCGATCCACGGATCAAGGTCGTCTCGCACCCGCAAAACGCGGGCAAGGGAGTCGCGGTCCAGAGTGCGCTCGAGCACGCCGGCGGCACCTTCGCCGCCATCATGGACGCCGACCTCGAGTACGACCCTGGCGATATTTCCAGGCTCCTGGAGCCTGTTCTTGCCGAGGAAGCGGACGTCGTCTTCGGAACCCGCGGATTCGAATCGCACTCGGCGTTCAGCTTCTGGTACGTGATGGGCAACAAAGGCGTCACCCTCGCCGCGAACCTCCTCTTCAACAGCTACCTGGGTGACATCATGACCTGTCACAAGGTGATGCGAACCGACATCTTTCGGTCGCTCGAACTGCAATCGCGTGGATTCGATATCGAGCCAGAGATCACGGGGAAGCTGCTTGCCAGTGGTCGTCAGATTTACGAAGTGCCGATCCGCTATCAGGCGCGGGGACGAGCAGAAGGCAAGAAACTCACCGCCCTCGACGGCTTCCGCGTCCTGCGCAAACTCGTCGAGTGCCGCCTGCAGGTCGGCTTACGACTCCCCGACCGATCCCGGCGCCGAGCGGTCGACGCTTCTTGATGCGGCGGACTACTCCCTCTCCGGTGCGGCGATGACGTACCCCAGCACCCCGTCGAAGGCGTAGCCGTATTCGGCAGCTTCCTGCGGGTTGCAGGTGGCCAGCTGATCGCCGGTCACGGGGTGCGTGGCGCTGAACAGGGGGCGAACCCCCGGGGAGCCTTCGGCTTTCAACCAGCCGAGGGTGGGGCCTCGGCCCTCGCGCGAGCGGCGCGCGAGCCGATGCCGGACCAGGCTCCGTGCCCTCGCTGCCGGCGAGCGATAGGGGCCGGTGTCCGAGGCCGGCGACCTGAGCACCCAACGCGCCAGCTCGCGGGGGTCCCGAGTCGAGCGCCCGGCGCTCGCCAGGTCGGTCGCCAGGCGTCCGTCCTCGCGCAGTCGCAGGGCGACCAGATCGCTGCCGGGAGAGCTGAACAGCGAGCCGACCGCGACTGACGGCGGCCCGCCTTCAGGCAGACCGGCGGCGTAACGATGCCTCCCGGACTCGTTGTCGAGCTGCCGGTAGAGGGCGACGATCCTCGCCGCCGTCCCATCGCGAGGAAGATTCCCGCGGGACCGAAGGGGGAACGCCTGCACCCAACCGAGCAGGGCGATCGGCCTGGCGACTCCGTGCAGGGGGTCTTCGGGACCGGCGACCAGGACCCGCTCGCCGCTCTCGGGCATCTCGCACAGCTCCAGGCACTCGCACAGCGGGAACGGCCGATCTTCGATGTAGCCAAGCGCATGCCCTTCGGGCAGCTCGTCCTGCTCGTCGCTCAACTCGAAGGTCCCCGCCCTCGCGACCAGCCTCCGCGTGCCGGGCAGGGCGAAGGCATGGGTCACGCCCAGATCGAACTCCAGCCGGAATCCGGGCGGGGGATTGCGGTCGTTGGTGATCACCCGCGTCGCCTGGTCGAGGTGCAGGTGACGACACAGGGGCTGGGACTCGGGCGGCATCCAGCCCGCAGCGTCGTCCGAGCTCCGCGCCCCGAGCCCCCGGCGCCGGTCGCGTCCGCGGTCGAGCGCCTGGAAGCGGCCGAAGCCGCGCTTCCGGTAGAGGAACGTCGGGCCGTCGGCCGGCCGGCCGACGATCCCTCGCTTCGCAAGCTGGAGGATCAGGTCCCGGCTCTCGTGACCGGCGACCATGTCCTCCGAGAACGAGACCTCCGTCTTGTCGAACACGCGCATGTCGTACATCGATGGGGACGGGCAGACGTCGCGCCGCATCCGCGGCCAGAGGTCATAGGGCGGGGTCTCCAGGTAGTCGGAGCGAGTGCCGGTGTGCTTCGCGTGCGGATAGACGAAGCCGACATTCTCCGGAGCCTGCTCGAGCTTCGCGATCATGCTGTCCAGCGCTCCGGGCAGCAGCTGGTCGTCTGCATCGATCCACAGCGCGTAGCTCGCGTCGAAGACCTCGAGGGCCCGGTTGCGCGCGGCGCTCGGTCCGCGGTTGGCCGGCTGGCGCAGAACGGTGACGGACGGATCGGCTTCGCAGCGCTCGAGCGCCTCGAGGGTCTCCGGATCGTCGGAGCCGTCATCGACAACGACGATCTGGTTCGGACGCAGGAACTGGAGCTCTATCGAGCCGATGCACGCGTCGAGGTAGATGCCGTGCCGAAAGCAGGGCACGCCGACGCTGACGGTGCGCTCGGGCGGTGGATCGCGCGGGAGTCTCAGCGCCGCCCCGGCCGGAGCGGCGGCGGCCTTCCCGCCGGTCCCCGTCGTCCGCCGGACAGCGCGCGTGCGGCGGCCGGCCAGCAGGCGCTCGAACAGCTCGCTCTGGCGCAGGGCCGCATCCTTGGGGTCGGGGGGGACGACCTCGATCCGGCTCGGCGGAATCCCATTCCCGGCCACCGCCTGCCTCGCCCGCTCGTCGGTGACCAGGAAGGCGTCGACCAGATCCCCGTACCGCCGGGTCACGTGGTCCACGTAGTCCGACGGACCGGGTTCGCCCGCGGCGAGTTGCACGACCACGGCCGGAGCGTCCTCCAGCCCGACGATGTCGGGGAGCAGATCGAAGCCGAGCCGCGAGCCGCCGACGCTCACCAGGCCTATGCGGCGGTCTTCGATGAAGTCCAAGATGAGCTCCGGGAATGCCGCTCCGCCCTTCTGCTCGGGCAGGTTCAGGATCTCCTCGACGAGCGGCTCGATCCGATGCAGCCGGCGGTTGGATGAGGGCTCGGTGAGGATCAGGTGAGGCGCCCAGCGGGCGCTCTCGAGGCCCGCAAAGCAATCGACGGTCGCCCGGGCGAGGCCGTCCTCGTCCACATCCGGCCGGAGGAAGAGGACGCGGGCTCGATCGTCGTCCACGGCCGCCTGCGATCGGTCATCGGGGGTCACGGGCCCGGCGCCCCGCGCGCGGCCTCGCCGCTCGGCGGGTCGAAGATGGCCCCAAGAATGCCATCCATGACATAGCCGGCTTCCGTTGCCTCCTCCGGGAACCGCGTCACGAGCTGATCGCCCGTCACGGGGTGAACGGTGCTGTAGAGCGTGCTGGAGCCGGTGATGTTCTGACGGCGAAGGTACCCGAGCGGCTCCCCCTCGCTCGCGGAAAGGCGGCGAGCGCCAGTGTTGCGCGCCAGGTAGCGGACACGTGAGGCCAGGGCCTTCGCCCGCCTCGCCGAGCCGCCCCCCTCGCGGAGCGGGTCGGCGACCCAGCGGGCGATCTTGCGCGGGTCGCGGCTGGCGCGGCCGGGAACGCACAGCTCGCTGACCAGCCGGCCGTCGGGCCGGCGCCGCAGCGCGATCATCTCCGGGCCGGGATGGCGGCGCAGGGAGCCCAGGTCGACCCCATCGAGCTGCTCGCCGACGGCGCCAACGGAGTAGCTGTGCCGCCAAGCGGGCGCGTCGGCCTCGCGCCGTAGCGAGACGACGGCCCACGGCCCGGTGTGAAGGACGTCGCCGGCGCGGGGCAGGATTGGGCAGGCCTCGATCCAGCCGAGAGTCCCGCGCGGCTCGGATTCGTGGACGAGCGGATCGTCCCGACCGGCGACGAGCGTCTCCTGCCCGGTGGCGGAGACGCGACGCAGCTCCAAGCGATCCATCAGGACGAGCGGCTCCTGCTCGACGTGGCCCATCTCGTATTCGCCTTCGGCCAGCTCGCCCTGCCGATCGGTCACCTCGAAGGTGTGGTTCGCGTGCACCAGTCGCCGGGTGCCGGGAAGCGACACGAGATGGTTCGAGCCAAGGATGCGGTCGAGGACGTAGCCGGGCGGGGGATGCTCGTCGGGCAGCACCAGGCGCATCTGCGTGTGCGGATCGACGAAGCGGTAGAGCAGCTGGGTCTGCGGCGGAGTCCAGGGCTCCGAGTGCTCCCAGCGCCGCACGGTCCCCGGGGTCAGCTCCGGCAGGCGAGGGGTCTGATGGACGACCATGTGGCGCATCGCCGCCTCCGAGCTGTCCTCGCAGCGGGGCAGGTTGACGTCTATCTGCTCGGCGTCGCCCTCGGCGCCGGCGGGACCGGACAGCCAGGGCGTTCCCTCCGTGCCCACCGGGGCCGCCCTCCACTGCACCGGGCCTATGGACCTCAGGCCGACCGCGAGATCGGCCAGCGGCGAGTCCTCGACCCCGAAGGGAATCTCGGGGGCACGACCCCAGAGCGAGCGTTCGAAGGCGACCGCGCCGGGGCGGGTCGCCAGGCGCTCGGAGTTGTCGAGCTGGCTGAAGAAGGCGCGCGAGAGATCGGGCGCCTCGGCGAGCACCAGCCCGAGGGTGTTCTCATTGGCGACGAAGGAGTGGATCACCTGCTCGACGAACGACGGCACGTCCAGGACCGCGGCGGCGGAGCGCGGCAGAACGAGCACCCAGCGGCCGCGGGCGGCATCGATCGCCGCCTGCAGCAGGGCGCCCGGTGAATCGAGGTCGGCCGCGCCGCCGAACGCCCGCACCCGATCTCGAAGCTCGGATCGCGCCAACGTCTCGAAGTCCGGGCAGGTCTGCCGGTCGAGCCCGGAGAGATCCTCCGCCCGCCAGGCGTTGGCCGATTCGTCGAGCAGGACGATGCTGAGCGCCGGTGCCCAGCGCGCTTTGATCGCATCGCCGTTCCGATACAGGTGGGGATGGCGACGATCGATCGTCTGCTCGAACGCATCGGGGCCGTAGTCGACCGCGTTGACCCGGCTGAAGCCCTGCCTGCGGTAGAGGAAGGTCGGCTCATCGGCGGGAGCGCCCTGCACGCCCCTTTCCGCCAGCTGGAGGATCAGATCCCAGTCCTCGTGGCCGACCACGATCTCCTCGGCGTAGCGAATCCCGCCGTCCGCGAACAGCCGCCGGTCGAAGAGCGCGGGCGCCGCGCAGTAGTTCCCCTCCATCAGCAGCCAGAGGTTGTAGGTCGGCGGGTGGACCTCCTCCGACTGGTTGCCGATGTGGCGCCAGCTCGGATAGACGAAACCGACCTTCTCCGGAGCGGCCTCGAGCTGCGCCAGCATGCGCTCCAAGGCATCCGGGAGCAGCTCGTCGTCGGCGTCGATCGGCAGCAGGTAGCTGGTCTCGAGCTGCTCGATCGCCCGGTTGCGAGCGGCGCTGGGGCCGGCGTTGCGGGGCTGGCGCAGCACCGTGACCTCCGGGTCGTCGTCGAGGCGGGCAAGCGCCTCGAGCGTCTCGGGGTCGGTCGATCCGTCGTCGACGACGACGATCGCGGCGGGGCTGAGCGTCTGCGCCTTGATCGAGGCGATGCAGGCGTTGAGGAAGATGCCGTGCCGGTAGCAGGGAACGACGACCCCCACCGTGCGCTCGGGCAGCGGCTCGCGCGCGAGCCGCAGGGGCTCCGGCGGGGGTGACAGCGGCTCGTCCCGGCCCGAAGCCCCCTCGCCGAAGAGCTCTTCGTTGCGCCACTGGCTGCTCGCGACGCGTTCCGCCAGCAGCCTCTCGTACAACGCGCCGTGGCGGCGCTCGACCTCTCCTGCGGACGCTCGCTCGATCCGCTCGACCCGGCTGGGCGGGATCTCGTGGTCGACGATGCGTCGTTCGAGGTCCTGGTCCGCGACAACGAAGGCATCGATCAGGTTGCCGTAGCGCCGCGTCACGTAACGGACATAGTCGACCGGATCGGATTCGTCCGGACACAGCTCGCCGACCACGGCCGGCGGTTCCGGCAGGCAGGTCATGTCCGGCAGCAGGTCGAAGGCCAGGCGCGAGTTCGAGATGTGGACCACTCGCACAGCGCGGCTCTCGACGAAGCCCAGGATGAACTCGGGGAAAGCGCGGCCCGGCATCAGGTCCGGAAGGTTCCAGATCTCCTCCGCATGGGGCTCGATCTCGCGCAGGAGGCGATTCGGCGACGGCGTGGTCGTTATCAGCGACGGGGCCCAGCGAGTTCGATCAATCCCCTTGAACCAATCGATCGCCGCGGTCCCGGCGCCGCCGCGGTCCACCCACGGGGCGATGTAGAGGATCGGTGCCCGCCCGTCGCTCACAGCGGCAATATATGCGGCTCAGTCGCGACGCCCGAGAGTCCGATTCAGGAGACGAACGACCAGAGGGTGAACGCCGCCGTGAAGGTCGCCATCCCGACTGCGAACAGGGCGACCACGGTGGTCGTCGCCCGGCGGCGCTCGCAGACGACCGCCAGCCAGAGGAAGATCGGAAAGAGAACCGCGACGAAACGCGGCGACGACCACAACGGGTTGTCCGGGGGCTGGGAGACGAAGATCGGGACCAGCGAGGCGAGCACCCAGCTCCCGTAGGCGATCGGCAAGATCCGAAGCGCTCCGATCCCACCGGCGACGGCGAGGCCGACGAAACCGAGCTCGGCGACATTCAGGTGGTTGTTGATCGGCGGCTGATCCGGCGTCCCGCTCACAATCTGCCCGATGCTCACGCCCGCCTCGCGCAGACCTGCCCAGATGCCCGTGAGCGGGTCGACCGTGTGACGACCGAAGACGGCCTGGGCGTGGTCCCAAGCAAGCACGTCCCCGAGGGCGAAGTGCAGGTAGACGCTGAAGGCGACGAGCCCGAGCGGAGCGAGCAACAACCAGGCGGCGTCCGGTCGGACGCCATAGCGAGGCCGGAAGCCCCGACGGTCGGCGGCCGGCTCGCGGTCCGCGCGCGGGCCATACAGATAGAGCAGCCCGACGGGTAGCAGGAGCATGAGTCCGGGAACGCGGGTCGCCGAGGCCAGCGCGAGGACGATCCCCGCGATGGCCCAGCGCCCGCTGCGAGCAGCGAGGAATGCGGCGACCGCGAGCAACAGGAAGGGCGCCTCGCTGTACGGGATGCCGAAGAAGAACGCGGTCGGGAAGAAGGCGAGCAGCATCAGCGCCGGACGCGCATAGCGTTCGCCGAGTTCGATCGTCGTCAGCCGGTGAAGCAGCGCGAGGGCGCCGAAGAAGCAGCTGAGCGAGACGACATAGGCCATGATCAGGACGGCGCCGGGGCCGGCGCCGAAGCCGCTGAGGACATGGACCGCTCCCGGGTAGAGGGGGAAGAAGGCGGGCCGCATCTCGGCCGGCGGCAGCCCGGGCATGCCTTCGACATAGCCGTCGAGGCCGATCGCCAGGTAGTGCTGGGCGTCCCACTTCGCCAGCGGAGAGAACAGGAGGTCGAACAGGTGCGGCGCCGGCCAGTTGCCGAACGGGTGCGAGAGAACCCCGGAGCCGTTCGCTTCGTCGATCGGAAGGCCGGCGAGGACGACCCAGGTCGCAACCGCGAAGACCGCAAGCCGGCTGGGCCAAAACGCCCCCCAGGCCCCCCGCAGGCTGGCGCGCCACTGCTCCGCATCGGATTTCGCCCCATCCAGCAAAGGGGGCAAGCGTATTGGCCCCGCAGGTCGCCTTCCGGCCGAGCGTCATCTATCTCGCCAAGTCGCTCCAAGCCGGCGAAACGGGGCCGTCATGCGCCAGCGGCGAGAGCCCTGAATCGACCTGAGGCTGGTTTCGGCGCTCTCCGCCCTGCTTTCGGCCTCCGCTGTCCTGGTTCTGGCTTCGCCCATCGCCTGCGTGAGGTCATTCGCCACATCTTTCACCTCGTGCTCGAGACGATCGATGCGTTCGACGACTCCATCGAGGGTTGTCGAGATATAGCTGAGCCCCGCCTGCGTTCGCAGCCGCTCGCCCTCCTGCCTGACCAGATCACGGGCCACGACCGGAGGTTCGCGGAGTTGCGCGGGGACCTCCAGGCGATACCCACCGGCTGGGAGCGAGTGAAGGAAATCCCAGGCGCGCTTCTGGCCGGCCGAAAGGAGCTCTTCGTGGAGCCCGTCGTCACGCTGGTTGGCGAGCCCTCGCTCGATAGCCTCGCCGGCGAGCGACGGCTCCACCTGCTCGGAGTATGCGGGACCGATGTGGGCGACAGCGCTTTCCACCACCTTCACCATGCTCTCCGGGACATGTAGGCGTTCACGGGGTGTCGCCCTCGTGAACCGGATCCCTGCGTGACTTACGGCGGAACCAGCGAGGGGGCCGGCGCATGGTCGTGGGCGGCGACCGCGGTCTCGATCAGGTAGTCGAGCGCCGA
>Ga0210096_1000153_pt1 | contig 28094 bp, 22 predicted proteins | sample China_Galinas_PW_4_FD_184864 | JGI IMG/M metagenome (GOLD analysis project Ga0210096, IMG submission 184864) | Wetland microbial communities from San Francisco Bay, California, USA, that impact long-term carbon sequestration - China_Galinas_PWA_D2... | ecosystem: Environmental > Aquatic > Marine...
AAACATACCGGATTGGGCAGGATTTTCGTTCGTCTTCAAGGCGCGACGGTTGGCGCATAGCAGGGCTATGTAACGGCCGTCGCAACGCCGAAGACGGGCGAAAAGACAAGCAAGCCGGTATGTTTGTCGACAGAAATCGCCTTAACTTAGTTGGACAGGCTGTACACGTAGGTCGCCAGCAGGTGGATCTTGTCCGCACCCAGCTTGTCCTTGTGGGCCGGCATCACGCCTCCTCGACCCTTCGAGATGGTCTGCTTGATGCCCCCCGGACTCCCTCCGTACAGCCAGGTGTTGTCGGTGAGGTCGGGCGCCCCTAGCGCTTGCATACCGGTACCATCGGGCATGTGGCAGGCGGCGCAGCTGGTCGCAAAGATGGCCTTGCCCGCTGCTGCCTTGGCGGCGTCGACCTTGCGCCCGCTCAGGCTTTGGACGTATTCCGCCACCTTGTCCACGCCGTCGACACCGATCGCGGCCTGCCATGGGGGCATCCGGGCCGGCATGGTCTCAGCCCCTCGCCCATTGCCTATCGAGGCGGTGATCGCTTCGGGCGTACCACCCCATAGCCAGTCCTTGTCGGTCAGGTCGGGATAGCCGGGCCGTCCGCCCGCGTCCGAGCCGTGGCACTGGATGCAATAGGTCAGGAACAGCCGCTGGCCCATGCCGACCGCTTCCGGGTTCTTGGCCAATGCCGGGATAGGAACGTCGCGGAATTGAGCATAGATGGGGCCGTACTTCTCTTTGGCGGCTGTTACCTCAGCGTCGTACTGCGATTCCTTGGTCCAGCCCAACACTCCGCTCCAGAGCCCCGGATAGAGGACGTAGTAGATGATCCCGAAGACCAGGGTTCCATAGAACAGCCACAGCCACCAGCGGGGCAGGGGATTGTTGTACTCCTGCAGGCTGCCGTCCCAGATGTGACCGGTCACATCGCCCTGGGCCGCTTCGCCTTCCTGGCTCTTCATGGTCCACCAGATCAGCCAGAAGCAGAAGAGGATGTTGCCGACGGTCAGGATTATGATCCAGCCCTGCCAGAATATGCTCATGTCACTCATGGTCATTCTCCTTCTTCATGGTTGCCTTATGCAGGTCGTCGTCCGCAAAAGGCAAGTTGGCCGCTTCGTCAAACGAGGATTCGCGTCTCTTGCTGTAGGCCCAGATCACGATGCCGATGAACAAGACCATCAGCAGGATCGTGTGCCACGAACGAAAGTCGTTGATATCCATCGTCTACTTCAACGCCGTACCAAGATCTTGGAGATAGGCCACCAGCGCCTCGGCTTCAGTGGCCATCCGCTTACCGCCCTCCGCGCCGGGATCAGCGACCTTCAGCGCTTCCGTGGCGCCACTCACCTCCTCCGAAGAATACAGATCGCACTTGGGACAGGTGGCGCCTACGGCGATGTTGAGCGCCTTCATCTTGACTGCCGTATCCTTTCCGCTGAGCGTGTTGTCGAACAGCCAGGGATAGGCCGGCATGTTGGACTCGGGCACCACGTCACGCGGATTTCTCAGGTGAGCCAAGTGCCACTCGTCGCTGTAGCGGCCACCGACCCGCGCCAGATCCGGCCCGGTACGCTTGGAGCCCCACTGGAAGGGGTGGTCGTAGACCGATTCGCCGGCCACCGAGTAGTGGCCATAGCGCTCGGTCTCCGCCCGGAAGGGACGGATCATCTGGGAGTGGCAGTTATAGCAGCCCTCGCGGATGAATATGTCCCGCCCTTCCAGACGCAGGGCGCTGTACTTCTCCACACCCGGCGCGGGCGCGTTGGTCTCGGAGATGAAGAACAGGGGAACTATCTCTACCAGGCCCCCGACGCTGACCACCAGAACGATGAACAGCGCCATAAGCCCTATGTTTTTCTCGACGATTTCGTGAGACATGGCGTGCTCTCCTCTTAGTGCGCGGCCGGGGCCGGAATGACTTCTTCCGCGGCCGGGCTGCCGGCGATGGTCTTGATCACGTTGTAGAGCATGACCAACATCCCGGTCAGGAACAGGATGCCACCGAGCAGACGGACGTTGTAGAAGGGATAGGTGCGCTCCACCGACGCGATGAACGAGTAGGTCAAAGTGCCGTCGGCGTTGATCGCGCGCCACATCAGGCCCTGCATGACCCCCGCGATCCACATGGCGGCGATGTAGAGCACCACCCCGATGGTGGCGATCCAGAAATGCAGCTCGATCAGCGCCTTGCTGAACATCTCGGCCTTGCCGAACATGCGCGGGATCAGGTAGTAGAGCGATCCGATGGACACCATGGCCACCCACCCAAGGGCGCCGGAGTGTACATGGCCAATGGTCCAGTCGGTGTAGTGGGACAGGGCGTTGACCGTCTTGATCGACATCATGGGTCCTTCGAAGGTGGACATGCCGTAGAAGGACAGGGACACGATGAGGAACTTCAGGATCGGGTCGGTACGCAGCTTATGCCAGGCACCGGACAGGGTCATGATGCCGTTGATCATGCCGCCCCAGGAGGGGGCCAGTAGGATCAGGGAGAAGACCATGCCCGCGGTGGAAGCCCAGTTGGGCAGAGCGGTGTAGTGCAGGTGGTGAGGACCGGCCCACATGTAGGTGGAGATCAGGGCCCAGAAGTGCACCACCGAGAGACGATAGGAGTAGACCGGGCGGCCAGCCTGCTTGGGCACGAAGTAGTACATCATGCCCAGGAAGCCGGCGGTAAGGAAGAATCCCACCGCATTGTGGCCATACCACCACTGAACCATGGCGTCGATTGCACCCGGATAGAAGCTGTAGGATTTGGTCAGGGTGACCGGGATCTCGGCACTGTTGACGATGTGCAGCAGGGCGATGGTCAGGATGAAGGCACCGTAGAACCAGTTGGCCACGTAGATGTGCTTGACCTTTCGGGTCGCGATGGTGCCGAAGAAGACCAGGGCATAGGCCACCCAGACCACGGCGATCAGCAGATCGATCGGCCACTCCAGCTCGGCGTACTCCTTGCCGGAGGTGAAGCCCAGCGGGAGGGTGATGGCGGCCAGCACGATGATCAGGTTCCAGCCCCAGAAGGTCAGGGGGACCAGGGGGCCACCCCAGAGTCGCGTCTGGCAGGTGCGCTGGACCACGTAGTAGGAGGTCGCAAAGAGCGCCGAGCCCCCGAAGGCGAAGATCACGGCGTTGGTATGCAAGGGCCTTAGACGGCCGTAGGACAGGAACGAGACCTTCGGAAGTATCTCCGGAAAGGCCAGCTGGGCGGCGATGATGACCCCGACCAGCATACCGACTATGCCCCAGATCACCGTCATCACGGCGAACTGACGCACCACTTTATAGTTATACGTGGTCTGTGACTCCATAGCGTGTCTCCACTTGCTCGAGAACCCAGGGATTAGCGGGGCATCCGCTGTGCGCGAAAACGGACCGCGAGACCGGGTACCAGGGCCTCGGGGTCCGGAAATCTTGTTCTATCGAGATCGACTGACAAACCTACTCTTCGCCCCTCGGTACGGCAGACCCCCGCGGGAGGGCCCCAGGGCAAGGTATCCAGAATCGGTCGACCACACGCCGGAGCGCGCCTCCGCCCGCACCGCAACGCCTCCCCTTGCAATCTGCGGTGTCCGGCACTACTTGGTGAGAAAAACGAAGCTAGAGCGCCCGCAATCTCGCTCCGATCCGGCCCAGAGACCGGCTAACTTTACCCGAATACCCCCCCTATGTTCCACCTTGACATGGGTCGGTCCGGGCAGGTGCATCAGGGGAAGCTAATATGCTGACTCCCCGGTCGAGCGACATTGACCTGAGTCAATGAACCGTCACGATCTTGCCGTTCGGGGGCTCTGAGGGAGGAAATCCCGCGCTCAGGACACGCCTCTAGAGGAGTCGCCAGGGTCTTCGTGCTGCACGATGGTACGCAAACGGTCCATGTCCTGGATCTCCACATGCTTTCGCGCGACCGACAGCAGGCCATCGTCCTGGAATCGTGTGAAGAGGCGACTCACCGTCTCCACCGCCAGGCCGAGGTAGTTGCCGATCTCATGCCGAGACATGCTCAGATAGAAGTCCTTTGGGGAGAAGCCGCGGCGCTCGAAACGGGCCGAGAGGCTGAGCAGGAAGGCGGCCAGACGCTCATCTGCGCTCTTCTTGCCGAGCAGTAGGAGCATCGCGGTGTCCTGGCTGATTTCCCGGCTGAGGATACGAAACATCTGGTGTTGCAGGCTGGCGATGGTAGCGGTCAGCTCGCCGAGCTGGTTGAAGGGGAGTTCGCAGACCGCTGAGGTCTCCAGCACCTTGGCCGAGCAGCGGTGCCTGGCCTCATCGATGGCATCCAGGCCGATGATCTCTCCGGGCAGGTGAAAGCCGAGTACCTGCTCGGCCCCGTCCTCGCTGGCGGCGTAGGTCTTGATGGTACCGGTCTTGACCACGTACAGGCTCTGGAAGGCGTCGCCTGTGCGGAACAGGTGATCGCCTCGGTGCAGCGGACGGTTGCGCTTGACGATGCGATCCAATCGCTCGACGTCTTCTGTGGGGAGCCCCAGGGGGAGGCAAAGGCCGGACAAGCTACAGTTCTTGCAGGCCACCTTGATGCTTTCGAGGGAGACGATGTTGCCAGGATCGGTCACGGACGGCCCTCAGCGGTGGTCATTGCCCTATTTTGGGTCGTTCGCTGACCTGGATCAAGGACGCTGAGGCGGCCCAAACAAAAACCGGCCCGCGCCGTGGCGCGGGCCGGCTGTTAGTACTTAAGGATGTCGAGAGCGCTGTTACTTGCTCTCGGTGGCAGCGGGAGCCGCAGGCGCGGCGTAGGGGCGGGCATAGCCGGGATAGCCACCCCAGGCGGGATAGCCGCCCCAGCCGTAGGGCCCGCCCCAGCCGCCGTACGGGCCATAGCCGTAGTAGGGATAGCCGTAGCCGTAGCCGTAGCCACGACCGCGGCCGTAGCCATGACCGCCACCGCTCATGGACATGTTGAAGTCACCCCAGCCATCGCCGAACCAGTCGTCACCCCAGCCGCTGTTCCAGGGACCACCGCCCCACCAGGCGTTGGCGGACTGCACGGAGAAGGCGGCTGCGCCCACGATGGCCGCTACGCCGAGGACTTTGGACATTTTGCGCATATCTTCACTCCTCTATGGTCTGTGGTTGACACCCTGTGTATCTGCGCCCACCGTCGGCCGTCCGTTGGAGAGCCCTGGACGTGGGCGCCCGCACCGGAAAACTCCGAGCTGCGGCTTGATTATGGTACAGATCGCGCCAGAGTCAAACATCCAGGTCAGATGCTGGGTTTTCCGGGTCGCTCAGGACCCCGTTGCGTTGTCTGCCAGGGGGCGTTCTGGTAACTTTGGGCACCGTCTCGACGCAACCTCTCCCCGGCGCCCGAATGACCAAGTTCATCTTTATTACGGGCGGTGTGGTGTCCTCGCTCGGCAAGGGCATTGCATCGGCCTCCCTCGGCGCTTTGCTCGAAGCGCGCGGCCTGAAGGTCACCATGGTCAAGCTGGATCCATATATCAATGTGGATCCCGGGACCATGAGCCCCTTCCAGCATGGCGAGGTCTTTGTCACCGACGACGGAGCCGAGACCGACCTGGATCTCGGTCACTACGAGCGGTTCGTGCGCGCCACCATGGGGCGCGGCAACAACTTCACCACCGGTCAGGTCTACGAGAGCGTCATCCGCAAGGAGCGCCGCGGCGACTATCTGGGGGGTACCGTGCAGGTCATCCCCCACATCACCGACGAGATCAAGCGCTCCATTCGCCTCGGGGCGGGCGATGCGGACGTGGCCATGATCGAGATCGGGGGAACGGTCGGCGACATCGAGTCGCTGCCCTTCCTGGAGGCGATCCGCCAGATGGGAGTGGAGCTGGGCCACGCCAACGTGCTCTTCATGCACCTGACCCTGGTGCCTTACATCCGGGTCTCCAGCGAGATCAAGACCAAGCCGACTCAGCACTCGGTCAAGGAGCTGCGCTCTATCGGCATCCAGCCCGACGTGCTGCTGTGCCGCGCTGAGCAATCGATACCCGACAGCGAGCGACGCAAGATCGCCCTGTTCACCAATGTGCCGGAGAATGCGGTGATCTCGGCGGTGGATGCCGATCACATCTACCGAATCCCTCTGTTGCTGCATGCCCAGGGCCTGGACGAGATAGTGGTGCGCCAGTTCGGTCTGGACGTGCCCACGACCGACCTCCGTGAGTGGAAGTGGGTGATCGACGGGCTGGAGCGTCCCGAGGGCGATGTCAGCATCGCCATGGTGGGCAAGTACACGGACCTGACAGAGGCTTACAAGTCGCTGTCCGAGGCGCTGGTGCACGCCGGGATCCATACCCGCAATCGCGTCAACATCGTCTACGTGGACGCCGAGCAGATCGAGCAGGAGGGCACCCTCTGCCTGGAGGGCGTGGACGCGATCCTGGTGCCGGGCGGTTTCGGCGAGCGCGGCGTGGAGGGCAAGATCGCCGCCGTGCGCTATGCCCGTGAGCAGGCGGTCCCCTATCTGGGGATCTGCCTCGGCATGCAGGTGGCGGTGATCGAGCTCGCCCGCAACCTGGCCGGTCTGGCGGGGGCCCAGAGCACGGAGTTCGACCCCGATACGCCTTACCCCGTGATCGCCCTGATCACCGAGTGGCTGAATGCCGACGGGCGGGTGGAGACTCGCAGCAAGAGCTCCGACCTGGGCGGCAGCATGCGCCTCGGTGGCCAGGAGTGCCGCGTGCGAGAGGGCAGCCTGGCCCGGAAGCTCTACGGCAAGTCGGTGATCGTCGAGCGCCACCGCCACCGCTACGAGTTCAACAACCAGTATCTCGATGTGCTCGAGGCCGCCGGGATGAGGGTCTCGGGCCGCTCCGTCGACGGTCAGCTGGTCGAGCTCATCGAGCTTCCCTCGCACCCCTGGTTCATCGCCTGCCAGTTCCATCCGGAATTCACCTCCACGCCCCGGGATGGGCACCCGCTCTTTGCCGGCTTCGTCAGGGCAGCCCTGGTGCGCCGCCAGGCCCATCGTCGCGACGCGCTCGAGATCAGCGCATGAGGCTGTGCGGATTCGAGGTGGGACCGAACAAGCCCCTGTTCCTGATCGCCGGCACCTGCGTGGTGGAGAGCGAGCAGCTGGCCCTGGACACGGCGGGCCGGCTCAAGGAGATCACCGATGTCCTCGGTATACCCTTCGTCTACAAGTCCTCCTTCGACAAGGCCAACCGTTCTTCCGGCGGCAGCTTTCGGGGGCCCGGCCTGGAGGAGGGTCTGCGCATTCTCGGGGAGGTGCGCAGCCAGATCGGCGTGCCGGTACTGACCGATGTCCATGAGGACAGCCCCCTGGGCGAGGTAGCCGGCGCGGTGGATGTGCTGCAGACGCCCGCCTTTCTCTGTCGCCAGACCAACTTCATCGGTGCGGTGGCGGCCCAGGGGCTGCCGGTCAATCTCAAGAAGGGCCAGTTTCTCGCCCCCTGGGACATGAAGAACGTGGTCGACAAGGCGCGCGCCGTGGGCAACGACCTGCTGATGGTCTGCGAGCGTGGCGTGTCCTTCGGGTACAACAACCTGGTGTCGGATATGCGCTCCCTGGCGGTGATGCGCGAGACCGGTTGCCCGGTGGTGTTCGACGCCACCCACTCGGTACAGCTGCCCGGTGGCCAGGGGACCCGCTCGGGGGGGCAGCGAGAGTTCGTGCCCGTGCTCGCACGCGCAGCGGTGGCCGCCGGCGTCTCGGGCCTGTTCATGGAGACCCATCCGGATCCGGAGCAGGCGCTGAGCGATGGGCCCAACTCCTGGCCCTTGCATTGCATGAGCGAACTGCTCGAGACCCTGAAGGAGCTCGACGGGATGGTGAAACGTCGGGGACTTCTCGGGCCGCTGATCTGATCCGCTCACCGCCGCTCGGGGCGAAGTTGCCCGGAAGTGACGTCAGGCGAGCCTACTTTCGATCTAGGGGAAACAGCCATGTCCGACATCGTCGATATCCGTGCCCGAGAGATCCTGGACTCCCGGGGCAATCCGACCATCGAGGCAGACGTCATCACCGCCGACGGGGCGATCGGTCGTGCGGCGGTGCCCTCGGGGGCATCCACCGGCTCGCGCGAGGCTCTGGAGCTTCGCGACGGCGACCCTGGGCGATACGGCGGCAAGGGCGTTCAAAAGGCGGTCTCCCACGTCCAAGGCGAGATCCGCGACGCCCTGTGCGGTATGGACGTTGCCGCCCAGGCCGAGATCGACGCCCGCATGATCGAGCTCGACGGCACCGAGAACAAGGGACGGCTGGGGGCCAACGCCCTTCTGGCCGCGTCTCTGGCCAGCGCCCACGCCGCCGCTCAGGAGCGGGCCATGCCCCTGTACGAGTACCTGGGCGACGGCGACTACCGTATGCCTGTACCCATGATGAATATCATCAACGGCGGTGCCCACGCGGCCAACAACGTGGACATGCAGGAGTTCATGATCCTGCCTGTGGGTGCCGCCTCGGTCCGCGAGGCCGTGCGCTACGGTGCGGAGGTCTTTCACTCCCTCAAGAAGGTGCTCGGGGGGCGGGCTCTGTCCACCACGGTGGGTGACGAGGGCGGCTTCGCGCCGGACCTGCCTTCCAACGAAGCGGCCATCGAGGTGATCCTCGAGGCCATCGACAAGGCCGGCTATCGGGCCGGCAGGGACATCTGTCTCGGGCTCGATCTCGCCAGCTCCGAATTCTATCAGGACGGGGTCTACGATCTGGCGTCCGAGGGGCGCCGCCTAGACGCCTCCGAGCTGGTCGACTATCTGGCCGGCTGGGTGGAGCTTTATCCCATCATCACCATCGAGGACGCCATGGACGAGAGCGATTGGGACGGATGGAAGCTGCTCACCGAGCGGCTCGGCGCCAAGGTCCAGCTGGTGGGCGACGATTTGTTCGTCACCGACACCCGGATACTGCGCCAGGGTATAGAGCGAGGTGTCGCCAACTCCATCCTCATCAAGGTCAATCAGATCGGTACGCTCACTGAGACCTTTCAGGCCATCCGCATGGCCCATGAGGCGGGCTACACCGCCGTGGTCTCTCATCGCTCGGGCGAGACGGAGGACACCACCATTGCCGATCTGGTGGTTGCCGCCAATACCGGCCAGATCAAGACCGGCTCCCTATCGCGCTCCGACCGGGTTGCCAAGTACAACCAGCTGATGCGCATCGAAGAGCAGCTGGCAGAGGGTGCCCGTTACGCTGGCCGGGCGGCCTTCGCCCATCTACGGGACTGATCGGCCCCATGGGCGCGCTGGCCGGCCGGGCTCTGATCGGTCTCCTGCTGGTGCTGGTGCTGGTGCTGCAGTATCGGCTGTGGGTCGGACAGGGCAGCCTGGCCGAGGTCAGCGCCCTCAAGCGGGACATGGAGGAGCAGAAGTTGGACATCGAGCGATTGAAGAGCCGCAATCAGGCACTGCGTGCCGAGGTCGATGGCCTCAAGCGCGGTCTGGACGCGGTCGAGGCCCTGGCCCGCAGTGAGCTGGGGATGATCCGCGATGGCGAGACCTTCTATCAGATCCCTCCGCCGAGCCGTCAGTGAGTCAGCGCTATTGGGCCGTGGTGCCGGCCGCCGGGGTGGGTCGGCGTATGGGTGCGACCCTGCCCAAGCAATATCTGTCCTTGGCCGGACAGAGGGTGATCGACCATGCCCTTGCGCGCCTGCTCGACCCTCCGCTCGTGCAGGGACTGTTCGTCGCCGTCGCCGACCAGGACCCCTGGTGGTCGTCCAGCCTTTACGCCTCCCATCCCAGAGTGACCCGAGTCACGGGCGGGTCCGAGCGCAGCGATTCCGTGCTCCAGGCCCTGGATGCCCTGGCGAGGGTTGCGGACCCGGCAGATTGGGTGCTGGTCCACGATGCTGCCCGGCCCTGTGTGCGACGGGGCGACATCGAACGGCTGATCGAGCGCGTGACCCGCCACCGGGACGGCGGACTGCTCGGCATGGCGGCTCGCGACACCATGAAGCGGGCGAGTGTCTCGGGCGAGGTGCTGGGGACGGTTAGCCGGGAAGGCCTCTGGCACGCCTTTACCCCTCAGATGTTCAGGCTCGGCCCTTTGCGTGCGGCCCTGATCGCCGCAAACCGGGCCGGCCTGCCCGTCACCGACGAGGCCTCCGCCGTAGAGCTCGCCGGCGGCCAACCTCTCCTGGTCGAGGGCTCGGCCGACAACATCAAGATCACTCGTTCGGAGGATCTGCAGCTGGCGGAGCTCTTTCTTTCCCGGCAGTAGCCAGTATCCGACGACCAGGCATCGCACGCGGACCGCGGGCGCGACGGTGGGACTGCAAGCTGCAAGCACATGGAGCTTGCTCATAGATAAACCTAGAAAAAGCAGTTAGCCATTAGCTGTGAGCGATTAGCTCAGCCAAATTCGCAAGTTAGCTCGCTCGGAGCCCGCCGCAGGTCTCACCCGCGGGGTGAGCCGCCGTGGTCGCCATTTTGGTAATTTCATTTCAGGCCGCCTGCAGGCCTTCCGTCTGCTTGGTGACATCGGAAAACGCCTGCGGGTAGAGGTCTCGAAATAGCTTGGTCTCGATAGAGCGCCGATAGGGCAGGGTATAGGGATAGACCAGCCCATAGCGCTCCACGGGCTGTGGCCGGGATTGGTCGGAAGTGATCGGCTCGAGCCTGAGGGTATACGGATTCAGATAGTAGCGGGAATTGCCACCGAGCAGACCGTGATTCGTTCCCCGCACATAAGCGAGCACGATGGATCGAGCCATGGAAACCCAGTCGCAGATGTCGCGTGCGTCGTCGACGAGCAGCTCCTTGGCTTCGTGCGGATTGACTAATCTATCGTTGGCAATATCGCGGGGATGGTAGAAGAGGATTGCTCCGACGACGATCAGGGCCAGAATAATGGCCGCTCACCTGCGACGGAGGGCGAGAGAGCTCCGCAAGGTAGGTGGGAGATGGAGGGAAAAGAACCCGATAATGGGTGGCGATACGCTGGCGGGTCTGTGGCCGAATACACGGTCGCAAGGCGGTCGAAGTGATACCATTGGGACCTCTTGTCCGAGGGCGGGGGGCTTGGCACCGTGGGGCTTATCGGGATTTCCTATCGGATTACATTGGATGATGGAAAGGAGAAGTTTTTCAAGGTGACTCTCGACGACCGAGGGCTGCAGAGCGGCGATTCACAGCCGCGGCAGCTCCCGGAATGGGTCCGGTTGGACAGCAACCAGTGTCCCAACTGTCCGTTGAGCCTGGAAGAGCACCCCCATTGCCCCCTGGCGTTGCGCCTGTTGCCGCTGGTGGAGAGCATGGGAGGGCTTCGCTCCTACCAGCCGATTCATCTGGAGATGACCACTGCGGAGCGTGTGGTGTCGGCCGATACCACGGTGCAAGAGGGGATCAGCTCCCTGATGGGGCTGTTCATTGCCACCAGCGGCTGCCCCCACACCGACGTGTTCAAGCCGATGGCGCGCTTCCACCTGCCGCTGGCCAGTCCGGAAGAGACCTTCTATCGGGTCGCGTCCATGTACGCTCTGGCCCAGCTCCTGCGCATCCGCAAGGGCCTGTTGGGCCGTTCGGACTTTTCGGAGCTGCTCGAGCGCTACCGGGCCATGGGCACGGTGAACAAGTTCGTGATCAAACGCCTGCGGACTGCCAACAAGGAGGACGGGGCCCTCAACGCCATTGTGCTTCTCGACGTGTTCACGGAGCTGGTGCCCGGCTCCATGGAGGACTCACTGCAGGATCTGGAGGCGCTGTTCGGGACTTTCCTGGGGAAATGATGCCGGCCCGCCGTGCGTTTGCGGGGTAACAGAGCCCTTGCGGATGCAGACGTGGGCTCAACCTAGAAAGAGCAATCGAACCGCGCCAAGATCACCTGGGTTCTCAAGGGATTTTTCTGGAGACGGGCAGCGCCCGTTGGGCGAAGCAGGATCTTTCACTTTCGGTACGTGTCTACCTTGGCGTCTTGGCGGGTCCAACTGCGGTTCTTGGGTTCAAAGGGCCAAGCCTCTCAGCCCTCCCGCCCAGGCAGATGCATGGCGATCTCGACGCCGCCGTCGATACTTGCCGACTCCACCCCTCCGCCGTGGAATTCGGCGATCAGGCGTACCAGGTAGAGCCCCAGACCCAGGTGCACGCCATCGCGCTCGCCTTCGGGGCGGACCGACACCATGGAGTGGAAGATCTCCTGCTCCATCCCCTGGGGCAGGGGAGGGCCCTGGTTGGCGACACTCAGGCGAGCGCCTTCACGCTGCCGTGACAGACCCAGACGGATGGGAGTACCGGGCGTATGCAGCTCCAGGGCGTTGCCCACCAGCTTGTCCAACGCCTGGGCGATCAGGTCGGGCACACCTTGCAGGAAGAGCGGGGCGCCCGGGATATCCGTTTCGAGCAGGTCCTGAGGATGGGCGCCCTGATAGCCTTCGGCGGCCATACGCACCAGAGAGGCAAGGTCGAAGCGCTCGCGCTCGGCCTGCTGCAGCCCCTGCTCCAGCCGCGTTGCCTCACGCATTCGGTGCAGGATCATGGACAGGCGCTCGGTGCCCGAGCGGGCGCGCTCGAGGTAGCGGCCGCGCTCGGCGGGGTCGCAGCTGTCCTCCAGGTTCTCGAGGGAGGATCGGACGATGGTGAGCGGGGTTCGCAGCTCGTGAGCGAGACGCGAGGCCATGGACTCCAGATAGTCGTTGTATTGCTTGAGTCGGTCCAGCACGCTGGAGAAGCTGCGGTTGAGGTCGCCGATCTCGTCCTGGGATCGGGCCACCGCCAGAGGGCCGAGGATGCGCCCATCCGGGGAGACCGCCTCCTCCACCCGGTTGCGCAGGCGTCGGATGCGCCCTGTGAGCAGGGTGGCAAAGCCGAGCAGCACCAGGGCGGTGACCACGAAGAGCACCAGGCTGATGGCGATCAGACGCTGCAGTGCCCGGTTCTGCAGCGACAGTATGCCGTTGGTGGTCTGCTCCACCAGCACGGCACCCAGCACGCCCGCGGGTGCCCGGATGGGGGCCGCGGCGGAGAAGATGACCGCCGAGCCATCCGGGGTGGTGCGCCGTCGCGTGGCGACTTCGCCGCCGAGGGCACGGCGTACCTCGTCGCCGCCCAGGCGCGCGGCTCCGTCCAGATCGTCGGTGAAGGTGTCGCTGGGTTGGGGGAGCAGGCGGCGCAGCAGCAGCTCCAGCAAGGGGGTGGGCTCGGGGTCGTTGTCCGGCGATGCCTCGCCGCCCAGGCTGCCCCTCTGGGCCAGCACCCGACCCTGTCGATCGAGCACCCAGATGCGGGCGCTCTCATGCTCCAGGCTGTCGACGATGCGCTCGATGGCGGGCGACGGAGTGATCAGCAGGCCCAGGTCCTCCACCCGCCGGAACCCGGCGGTGCCGACGATCGATTGGATGCGACCGGAGCGCGGGTCGTCCACGTCCGCTACGGCAAAGGCCAGACGCTTTCCCACCAGCCCGAGCGGCATGCGAAGCTCCAGGGTGTAGCCCTCGGCGGTCTCCTGCCACTCGCCCTTGATGCGTACCTCGGGCCGGGCCGGGGTGGGGCTCTTCGGGTCTTCGCTCATCAGGTGGGCGTTGACCCAGCCCGGGGCGTAGGTAGCCAGCCGGTAACGGGCCAGCCTTCCCTCGGGCGTCTCCACGGCGATGTCCAGGTGATCGCCCCGGTCCAGGCGCCGGCTGCTCGGCGGACGGTAGACCACGTGGTCGTCATGTACCTGAAGGAGGACATACAGGTGGTCGTCGCGCTGGCCCAGCACCTGGCGAAAGCTCAGATCGGCGGAGCCGCCCGGGGGCGGTCTGCGCAGGGCATGCTCTTGGCCGAAGGTCTCGGCGTTCTTCAGGTAGGGGGCCCAGTCCTCGGCGTAGCCATCCAGCTGGATCAACGAGTCCAGGGGGATGACATAGAGGTGACGGGCGGAGGCCAGGGTCTCGAGCAGGTCGATTTGGGCGTTGAACAGCTCGGGACGGTTGTTCAGCACCGCGGCGACCGACTGGGCGCTGCCCACCAGCACCGTCTCCTGAGCCCGGCGCAGAAAGCGCTCCACCTCCTGCATGTAGCGATAGCCGGCCCAGGGGATGGCGATCAGGGTGAGGGAGACCAGCAGCAGCTTGAAGCGCAGGCTGTGGCGAAATCGCCGCCGGGTCGTCCGAGGCTCAGCCACGCTCGACGGTCCAGCGATAGCCGGCCCCATAGACCGCCTCGATGGCGTCGAAGGCCGGGTCCACCGCCTGGAACTTGCGGCGGATACGCTTGACGTGCGTGCTGATGGTGGCGCCGTCCACCAGGATATTGGCCCGCTCCATCAGCTGGTCGCGGCTGCGCACGTGGCCCGGGTGCTCGGCCAGGGCATGGACCATCCAAAGCTCGGTCACGGTCAGGTCCACCGTGCACTCTCCCCAACGGGCGATCAGGCGGTTGAGGTCCAGCTCCAGAGGACCGGTCCTGAGCAGACGGTCCTCCTCGGGCGACTCTCGCAGGGCCTCCAGGCGCCGAAACAGGGCGCTGATGCGGGCCCCCAGGTGGGCCAGGCTGATGTCCTTGGTGAGATAGTCGTCGGCGCCCAGGCGCAGGCCCGAGACCGCATCCAAGTCGCTGTCGCGTGCGGTCAGAAAGATGATGGGCAGGGTGCGCGAGAGCCCCCTCAGCTCGCGGCAAAGATCGAACCCGCCCTCGGCCTCGTCCTCCAGGCCTATGTCCAGAATGGCCAGATCCGGCAGGGTCCGATGGAAGGCCCCCAGGGCCTCGCGGCGGTTGCCGAACGTCTGGACCCGGTAGCCCTGGCGGCGCAGAGCGTCGGCGTAGTTCTCCCGGATGGCCGGCTCGTCTTCCACAATGGCAATGGTCTTGGGCATGGCACTATGAACCTGGAAAGAGCGGTTAGCCTTTAGCTGTTAGCGATTAGCTTAGCGAGGTTCGCGGGTTGATTTGCCCGGAGCGCACCCAGGTCTAAACCGCCGGGTGAGCGGCACCCAACTCTAGCGAATTCTCCCGAGCCCCAGTAGCGCCCACCGGTCGATTGCCACCGTCTTGCCCGAATTCGCCAGCCTTGCGCCACAGGGTCGCTGCCGGCCTGCCACCGCCGGCGTCTTGAATGGATACCGAAACCGGCGCAGGGCGAGACGCCCGCCTCCGCCAGGGACGGCACGCTGGGCCAGGCCGCGCAAATCGACGGTGAGCAAGAATCAGGAGGGCAGAAATGTTTCATCCGATCAATCCCCAAAGCGAAGAGCTGATCTACGGATCTCCGGAGGCGCCCGAGCTGGCACTCCTGAGTCACGAGTCCGGTACGCAGGAGCACTCCGAGGAGGTGGGCGATGACGACCGGGACCATTGATCGCCCGCTGGTGGCTATCCTCGTCCGGATGCTGGCGGGGGCCATCGTCAGCGCGCTGGTGCTCTGCGGGGCGGTCTTCCTGGCGGTACCCGTGCTGGCGGCCGAGTCGGTCGCCGCACCACAGGCGGCCGACGACCTCGGCGCCCTGAGGCCGACGCGACCCGAAGACGCTCGCCGCGGCAGCCTCCTGCTGCGTACCGCCACTGGCCAGACCCTGGTGGACGCCCCCCTGGTGGACACGGATGTTGCCATGCAGGTAAGCGGCATGTTCGCCCGGGTGGCCGTGACCCAACGCTTTCGCAATCCGGGCAAGACCTGGGCGGAGGGCGTCTATGTCTTCCCCCTGCCCGAGAATGCCGCCGTGGACCGACTGCGCATGCGAGTGGGCGAGCGCGTCATCGAGGGCGAGATCCAGGAGCGCGGGCAGGCCCGCAAGACCTACGAGAAGGCCAAGAAGGAGGGTCGCAAGGCGAGCCTGCTCAGCCAGGAGCGTCCCAACATCTTCACCAACTCGGTGGCCAACATCGGGCCGGGAGAGACGGTGGAGGTTGCGATCGAGTACCAGCAGACCCTGGTCTACGATCAAGGCCGCTTCTCGCTGCGCTTCCCCCTGGTGGTGGCCCCCCGCTATATCCCGGGGGTGCCGGCCGGTGAGGAAGCAGTGACCGGCTTCGGAGGCAGCGGCTGGGCCCAGGACACGGACCAGGTCCCGGACGCCTCGCGCATCACCCCCCTGGTGCTGGACGGCAGCGAGCGGCCGCGCAATCCCGTGCGTATCCGCATCGACCTGGACGCCGGTTTCCCCCTGGCGAGCCTCGACAGCCCCTACCACGAGATCGAGCACAGCCCGGGCCCGGACGCAGTCCAGCACATCCGGCTGCGCCAGGACCGGCCGGTCCCAGCCGACCGGGACTTCGAGCTAGTCTGGGTCCCGAACCCAGGTCACGAGCCCCGGGCGGCCCTGTTCACCGAGACCTGGAATCAAGTCCCCCACGCCCTGCTGATGGTCATGCCCCCGGTCAGGCCCGGTGCCGCGCCGCGGGCCCCGAGGGAGCTGATCTTCGTGGTCGACACCTCCGGCTCCATGAACGGGGCCTCCATCGAGCAGGCCCAGGCGTCGCTGCGCCTTGCCCTGAAGCGCCTGTCGCCGGCGGATCGCTTCAATATCATCCAGTTCAACAGCACCACCCGCTGGTTGTTCGACGACGCCGTGCCCGCCGACCCGGGCCACCTGGGCCGGGCGCTGCGCTATGTGGACGGACTGAGGGCCAACGGCGGCACCGAGATGCGCCCGGCCCTGGAGCGGGCCCTGGCCCAGGGGGGCGAGGAGAGCGGCCGGCTGCGCCAGATCGTGTTTCTCACCGACGGCAGCGTGGGCAACGAGGAGTCCCTGTTCCAGCTCATCGCCGAGCGCCTCGGGCGCAGCCGGCTGTTCACCGTCGGCATAGGCTCGGCGCCGAACAGCCATTTCATGACCCGGGCCGCCAGCTTTGGGCGCGGCAGCTTCACCTACATCGGCAAGGTCGGGGAGGTCCAGGAGAAGATGGCCGGCCTCTTCCTCAAGCTGGAGTCCCCGCTGCTGACCGACATCGCCGTGCACTGGCCCCCGGGTGCCGAGCCGCAGGTCTGGCCCGAACGGGTGCCCGACCTCTATCTGGGTGAGCCGGTCGTCCTGGCCGCTCGCGGCCTGGCCCCCGGCACCCGGGTGACCATCGAGGGCCGCTACGCTGGCAAACCCTGGCACCAGACCCTGGACCTGAGCGGCGGAAAGGCCAACCCGGGCGTCCATGCCATCTGGGCCAGACGCAAGATCGCCGCGCTCATGGACCGCAAGACCCAGGGCGCCCCGGAGCAGGAGGTGCGCGCCGCCGTCCTGGAGACCGCTCTTGAGCACCGCTTGGTGAGCCGCTATACCAGTCTGGTCGCCGTGGACAGGACCCGCTCGCGACCCGTCGACGCCGACCTGGAGACCAAGCCGGTGCCCGTGAATCTTCCCGCGGGCTGGAGTCAACAGAAGGTCTTCGGCACCTTGCCGCAGACCGCCACCGCAGCGCCCCTGCAGCTGCTGCTCGGGCTGCTCGCGCTGGCTACCGGTGCCCTTCTGCGCCGATTCTCTCTGCCCAGGGGTCTGGCATGAGGCGCAGTCTGCTCGTCCGGGCGTCGGCGGCTCTGATGGTCGCCGGGGCCTGGCAGCTGGGCCAGGCCGGCTGGATCGAGGCCAAGGCCTGGCTAGCCCAGTGGCTGATCGAGGATGCCTGGGCCCGAGCCGCTCAGGGCGAGGCCCACCCGCGGCCCTGGCCTTGGGCGGACACATGGCCAGTGGCCCGGCTGGACGTGCCTAGGCTGGAGGTGTCGCGCATGGTGCTCTCAGGGGCCAGCGGCCGGGTCATGGCCTTCGGCCCCGGCCATCTGGACGGCACGCCACTGCCCGGCGTTTCCGGCAACAGCGTGGTCAGCGGGCATAGGGATACGCATTTCCGGTTTCTCCGGGACCTACGCGCAGGCGACCGGATCGAGGTGACCCGACCCGATGGCAGCCGCAAGGAATACCGCGTTACCGAGACCCGGGTGGTCGAGCAGTCGGAAACCGGATTACTTCGGGATACGGACGAGGCTCGCCTCACGCTCATCACCTGCTGGCCATTCGATGCGCTGAGGCCGGGCGGGCCCATGCGGTATGTGGTGAGGGCGGGGGAGGTGGTGTTTTAGGGCAGGTCCAGGGCTCGTCCGCCAGTCCCGGGTTTCTGAAATCGGGTAAAATGGCGGCTGTCCACGGCTGCTTTATGCCGTGTCCTGCGTCCACTGCATGCCGATCTCCCTGGGCCGGGGCGGTCCCGGTCTCGGCTGGGAGACCGCTCTGGACATGCTGAACGCTGCGGGATCCAAGACCGTGGAGCGGCATGTCCTGCAGCACGATCCGATGAACGTCTGGTTCGTAGCCGTGAAGTGATGATCCTCTCCGCTTTGCCCATGCGGGTGTCCGTCGCAATGGCACCTAGTTAACGGTGGCTTGACGGATCAAGTAAGCCAACGGGCTCAGACCAGCCTATCCTATTGATTAAATAATGAAAAGTCCTCAAAATAAGGTGGAAATCTTGCTTAGACTGCCCGTTTAGGGTCAAGACCGTGCATCTTAATGAGGAGAGAAGGATCGCATGGCACGAGCCGACCGCCATCGCATCCCGGGACAAGTCCGGCATACCACGCATCGCTGGAATTTCTTCTGAAGTTCGGCATTGACCGCGAACGCTGGCTGCGCTGGCTGTTCGAGGCGGGTTCATATCAGCAGGATTCTTTCACCATGAATGTGGATTCAGAGACCTTCCGCAGGGCCGCTATGGCCCACGGACTGTCCCGGTCCGAGCTGGATCCGGACCCCGTGTGCCAGTTTCAGAGCTGGTACGAGCAGGCCATCGCTCAGGGGATTCCGGAACCCAACGCCATGACGCTTGCGACGGTGGACGAGGCGGGGCAGCCCTGGTGCCGAACCGTGCTATTGAAGCTTTACGACGCGGCCGGATTTGTCTTCTTCACCAACTTCGAGAGCCGCAAGTCCAAACAGATCGAGGGGAATCCGCGGGTGGCCCTGTTGTTTCCCTGGGTGGCCCTGGCAAGACAGGTGCAGATTACGGGGACCGCAACCCGGATCTCCGCGGTCGAGTCGCTCAAATACTTCGTGACCAGGCCCAGAGGGAGCCAGATCGGCGCCTGGGCCTCACCCCAGAGCCAGGTGATCAAGACCCGTGCCCTCCTGGACGAGAAGGTGTCGGAGATGCAGCGGCGATTCGCCGACGGCAGGATCCCGCTGCCGGACTTCTGGGGCGGTTACCGGGTGGCGCCGACGGAGATCGAGTTCTGGCAGGGTCGCGAGAGCCGGCTCCACGACCGATTCCGATATCGGAAGGCGCAAAACGGTTGGGTCGTCGAGCGGTTGGCGCCTTGACTGACATCTCTTCACCCCGCGCCGTTCATGCCGAGAAGTATCCATAGGCTTTTCTGCTCCGTGTTCGCAATGCCGGTGGGTTGCGAGGGCAGGCCACCTGAGGTTCCGGTCACCGAGCTGAGGTTTCCGGCGTTCCTGCTTTACAGGCAGGTGGGCGGACAGTTGGTCTGAAGCTCCGAAGATCTGGCTCAGAAGGATTTTCCGCGGATCGCCGAGGCCTGGGGGGAAAATCGTCTCGTGTCGTATGCCCACGGCGGCGATCATGCCTTACATTTGTGTGCCATGGCGCGATATTTCATGCCCGAGCGACTGGCCAAGTCCGTCCCCGCGGCATAGCATCGTTGGGAGTCTGATCCCTGGGGCAAGGCCCAGGCCGTTTTCCCGGCCCGGGCGGTGGAGGAGGCGTGATGGGCGTTTCGGCGGGTGTGCGCGGCTGGGTGGCGGGCCTCGTCGGGCTCGGTCTGTGTTGGAGCCTAGCGGGGGCGGCGCAGAACCGGCTAGCGGTGTCGCTGTTCTCGCCCCAGGGCACGGTCAAGGAGGTGCGTCAGGCCGCGGTGCGCTTCGCCACCCCGATGGTCACCTTCGGTGACCCCCGCACCGAGGCCCCGTTCGTCATCGACTGCCCGGCCGCCGGTCGCGCCCGCTGGGCCGATCCGCGCAACTGGGTCTACGACTTCGAGCAGGACCTTCCCGCCGGGGTCCGATGCAGTTTCACCCTGGCGCCGGACGCGAAGGATCTCGCGGGGCGACCCCTTGCCGGGCAGTCGACCTTCACCTTCGATACCGGCGGCCCGGCGATCATCGGCTCCCTGCCCGAGGAGGGCAGCGAGACGGTGGACGAGGGACAGGTGTTTCTGGTCTCGCTCAACGGCGAGGTCGACCCTGCCACCATCCCCGCGCACGCCTGGTGCGAGGTGGACGGGCTCAACGAGCGTATAGGGGTGGAGCTGCTCGAGGGCGAGGCGCGCCGGCAGGTGCTCGACCAGCGCCGGCGCCTCGGCTACCAGTACTTCCGGGTGCTGTGGAAGCGCCTCGGGCTGGTTACCGAGCACCGGGTTCAGGACGCGCAGCTGCTCAAGCAGGCCGAGGACCGCCTGCTGGCGCTGCGATGCAGCCGTCCGCTGCCGCCCCAGACCGATGTCTCGCTCGTGTGGGGCGAGGGCATAGCGGCACCGAGCGGGATTGCCACTACCGAGGTCCAGCGGCGGGCGTTCCGGACCCGTCCGGAGTTTACGGTGCGCATGCAGTGCGAGCGGGCCAACGCCAATCGTCCCTGCCTGCCGATGCGCCCGATCGATGTGGTGTTCAGCGCGCCGGTCCCCGCCGCGCTGGCGGCGGATGTCCGCCTCTTCGACGCCGCCGGCGGCAAGGGCTACGCCGCCACCCTCTCCGGCGCCTCGGTGCCCCTGGTCGAGCGGTTGAGCTTTGCCGGACCCTTCCCGGAGCACGCCAAGCTGCGTATCGAGCTGCCTGCCGGCCTGAAGGACGACGCTGGCCGCCTGCCCGCCAACGCGTCGCGCTTCCCGTTGGAGGTCGCGGTCGATGAGTATCCTCCGCTCGCCAAGTTCTCGGGCGATCTTGGGATCATCGAGTGGGGCGAGGGCGGGGTCCTGCCCGTGACCCTGCGCAACCTGGAGGACCCGGTCGCGGCGGCCCGTATCCCGGGAACCCAGCGGCGGGTGGATTCGGATGCCGAGATCACCCAGTGGATCCAGGCGGTGCACGACGGCATGGCACGCAACGGGGAGTGGACCGAGGACGGCAAGGACGCCGAGGGTCGGGACATCCACCGCTGGACGGAGCTGACCGGATCGGCGCCGGTGCTCGCGCAGAACGCGGACCTCGAGCACTTCGAGCTGCCCAAGCCCGCGGGCGGGGAGGCCTTCGAGGTGGTGGGCATTCCCATGCCCCGCCCCGGCTTCTACGTAGTCGAGCTGGCGAGCCCCCGCCTCGGGGCCGCGCTGCTCGGCGACGACCGGCCGCGCTATGTGGCGACCGCGGCCCTGGTCACCGACCTGGGGATTCACTTCAAGTGGGGTCGGGAGGAATCGCTGGTGTGGGTCACCCGGCTGAGCGACGGGGCACCCGTTGCCGATGCCCGGATCGCCATCAGCAGCTTCAAGGGTCACGAGTCCTACTGGCAGGGCAGCACCGACGCCCAGGGCCTGGCCCGGGTGCCGGCGGGCAAGCTGCCCGCGCGCGCCGATCTGTGCTGCGACCACCTGTTCGTCAGCGCGCGTGCCGGCGAGGATCTGAGCTTCGTCGACAGCGACTGGTCCCAGGGCATCAATCCGGACGACTTCCAGCTGCCCACGGTCTGGAACGCCGATCCCACCATCGCCCACACGGTGCTGGACCGCGCGCTCCTGCGCGCCGGCGAGACCGTCTCCATGAAGCACTACCTCCGCCGTCACACCCAGGCCGGCCTCTCGGTGCCCGAGCCGGCCCCGACCAAGCTGCGCATCGTCCACGCCGGCAGCGCCCAGGTCTTCGAGCAGCCGGTCTCTTTCGACAGCGGAGGAGTTGCCGAGAGCCGCTGGGAGATCCCCAAGGAGGCCAAGCTCGGCCTGTATCGGATCGAGCTCCAGTCGGCGGGCGGGGGCACCTGGTCCTCCGGGGAATTCCGGGTCGAGCAGTTCCGGCTGCCGACCATGAGCGCTTTGGTCCAGGGTCCGAAGGACGACCAGATCGCCCCGGCCCAGGTGCCCCTCGACCTGTACGTCGGCTATCTCAGTGGCGGCGGGGCCGGGGGCATGCCGGTCAAGCTGCGCACCCTGCTGCAGCCCCGTGCGGTCAGCTTCAAGGCATATCCGGACTACCGCTTCGGCGGCGAGGCGGTCAGCGCCGGACCGGCGGATGAGGAGGAGCCGGAGGACTGGCTGTCATTCGCCCGCTTCGTGGGCCGGCAGCGGGGAGAGGAGCAGCCCAGGCCCGCTCGTGAGCTGCCCCTGACGCTGGACGGGGCGGGCGCCGCGCGGGTCAGCGTGCCGGTGGACGGCCCCCTCACGCGGACGCAGGACCTGCTGGCGGAGCTGGAGTATCAGGACGCCAACGGGGAGCGGCTCACCGTGGCCGGGCGCATCCCGCTCTGGACGGCCGGGGTGCATCTGGGGATTCGCACCGACCGCGATGGCACCGCCCTGAGGTTCCGGGTCCTCGCGCTGGACCTGAAGGGACGCCCGTTGGTCGGCCGCGCAGTGCGTGCGGAGCTGTTCCAACGCGTCACCTACTCTTATCGCAAGCGCCTGGTCGGGGGCTTCTACTCCTACGAGCATCAGACCGAGAACCGGGCGCTGCCTGTGAGCTGCGAAGGGCAGACGGACGCCCAGGGCCTGCTGTTCTGCGATGTCCAGGCCGGGGTTGCCGGAGAGGTCCTGATCCAGGCGACCGCCAAGGACGAGGCGGGCCGGACCGCCCGGGCGGTGGACTCGACCTGGATCTACCAGGAGGACGAGGATGTCTGGTTCGCGGCGGGCGACACCGACCGCATGGACCTGATCCCCGAGCGTACCGAGTACCGCGGTGGCGAGACCGCCCGCTTTCAGGTGCGCATGCCTTTCAGGAGGGCGAGCGCTCTGGTCACCGTCGAGCGCGAGGGCGTGATCGACGCCTTCGTGACCGAGCTGAGCGGGCGCAACCCCGTGGTGGAAGTGCCCATCGGACAAACCTATTCGCCCAACGTCTACGTCTCGGTGCTGGCCTTGCGGGGGCGCATCGGCGGCTTCCAATCCTGGGCGGCGGACATGCTGCGCCGGTTCGGACTGCCCTGGCAGCTGGAGGGCGGTCGGCCCACCGCGCTGGTGGATCTCAGCAAGCCCGCCTACCGGATGGGCATGGCGCACATCCGGGTGGATTGGGCGCCCCATCGTCTGGCGGTGCAGGTGACCCCGGAGAGGGACAGCTACCGGGTGCGCGAGCACGCCAAGGTGAAGGTCAAGGTCGCCCGGGCCGACGGCGGGCCTCTGCCCGCGGGCACGGAGATCGCCTTCGCGGCGGTCGACGAGGCCCTGCTGGAGCTCAAGGCGAACGACAGCTGGAGGCTGTTGGAGGCCATGATGGACGAGCGTCCGATCGAGGTGTACTCGTCTACGGCCCAGATGCAGGTGGTGGGCAAGCGCCACTATGGGCGCAAGGCCGTGCCCCAGGGTGGCGGCGGAGGGCGCAAGACCGCTCGAGAGCTGTTCGACACGCTGCTGCTGTGGAAGGGCAGGGTGGCCGTCGATGCCATGGGCGAGGCCGAGCTGGATGTGCCGCTGAACGATGCCCTGACCCGCTTCCGCCTGGTGGCGGTGGCGAGCGCCGGCACCGGCCTGTTCGGCACGGGCCAGGCGAGCATTCGCAGCACCCAGGACCTGATGCTCCACTCGGGGCTGGCGCCGCTGGTGCGCGAGTCCGATCGCATCGAGTCGGTGTTCACGCTGCGCAATGCCTCCCAGCGCGCCATGAAGGTGGAGGTGGATGCCCGAGTCAGCCGCGCGGACGGCACCGCGCTTCTCCCCTTGGAGACGAAGCTCCTCAGCCTGGAGCCCGGCGGCGCCTCCGAGCTCCGGTGGGAGCTGACTACCCCGGTAGACGCCGGTGAGCTGCGCTGGGACGTCAGCGCGGCCGAGCAGGGCGGGGAGGCCAGCGACGAGCTCAAGGTCAGCCAGCAGGTGGTCCCGGTCTACCCGGTGCGCATCTACCAGGCGACCCTGACCCAGGTCGATCCGTCCTACCAGCTGGCCGTGCAGCGCCCCGCCGACGCGGTGCCCGGGCGTGGCGGTATCCGGGTCGGCCTGCGCGCGCGCCTCGGCGACGGCCTCGACGGCGTAGTCGAGTACATGCGCCGCTACCCCTGGATCTGCCTGGAGCAGCAGGTGTCCAGCGGTGTGGTGCTGGATCAGCGCAGCGTCCTGGATCGTCTCGAAGGCTATCTGGACCGCAACGGGCTGCTCAAGTACTTCGCGAGCCTGCCGCAGGGCAGCGACACCCTCACCAGCTACGTCCTGTCGGTCCTGCACGAGGCGGGCTGGACCATTCCGGATCAGGTACAGGGGCGCATGCTCGGGGCCCTGGAGCAGTTCGTGGACGGACGCATCGTGCTCGACAGTCCCCTGCCGACGGCGGATCTGGCCATCCGCAAGCTGGCCGCCATCGCCGCGCTGACCGCCTACGGCCGGGGCAACCTGTCGATGCTCGACAGCATCGACCTCCAGCCCGATCTCTGGCCCACTTCGGCGCTGCTCGACTGGGTCTACCTGCTCAAGCACCTGCCCGGGATTGAGGGGCAGCCGGCGCGCCTCGAGCACGCTTTGCAGGTGCTGCGGGCAAGGATCAACTTCCAGGGCAGCACCATGGGCTTCTCCACCGAGCGCAGCGACGCCCTCTGGTGGCTGATGATCTCCGCTGACGGGAATGCGACCCGGGCGGTGCTGGGACTGCTCGATGAGCCCCAATGGCGGGAAGACCTGCCGCGCCTGGTGACCGGGGCACTGGGGCGGATGCGAAACGGCCACTGGAGCACCACGCCGGCCAACGCCTGGGGGGTGCTCGCCATGCGCCGCTTCAGTGAGCAGTTCGAGCGGGTGCCGGTGTCGGGTGCCACCGAGGTCGGCCTAGGCGGCCAGGTGGAGCGTGCCGACTGGGCCGAGCGGGCCAAGACCTTCGATCTCGCCTGGCCCCAGCCCGAGGGATTGCCGGGGACCCTGGCGATCCACCACCAGGGGCAGGGCCGGCCCTGGGCGATGGTGCAGAGCCGTGCCGCGCTGCCGCTCAAGGCGCCCCTCTTCACGGGGTATACGATCAAGCGCGAGGTCGAGGCAATCGAGCAGCGCGAGCCGGGCCGATGGTCCAAGGGCGATGTCGCGCGGGTCACCCTGGACCTGGAGGCCCAGTCCGACATGACCTGGGTGGTCGTCGAAGACCCCATCCCCGCGGGCGCGACCATCCTGGGCTCCGGGCTGGGTCGGGACTCCAGCCTGCTGACCCGGGGCGAGGACGAGGAGGGCTACGCCTGGCCCGCCTACCAGGAGCGGCGCTTCGACAGCTACCGTGCCTACTACCAGTTCGTGCCCAAGGGGACCTGGAAGCTGCAGTACACCCTGCGATTGAACAGCGCAGGGGCGTTTCAGCAGCCTCCCACCCGGGTCGAGGCGATGTACGCGCCGGAGATGTTCGGCGAGCTGCCCAACGCCCCGGTAGTGGTCGAAGGGGCGCCGTGAGCCGAAGGGTATTTGCCGCAACATTCGCCGCCTGGCTGATCGCGGTGGCGCTCGGGTGGGGTTGGCTGAATGGCTACGACCAGGCCCTGCCCAGCATTGCCGAGGTGCGCACGGCCTGGCGACCCTCGGACGCCTGGCTGCTCGACCGCCGGGGCGAGCCGGTCCAGGCCTGGCGGGTCGACATGAGTGCCCGGCGTGAGCCCTGGCTGGGCCTCGACGGCCATTCCCCGGCCCTGGTGCGCGCCTTGATCAGTGCCGAGGACCGCCGTTTCCACTCCCACGCGGGCGTCGACTGGCGGGCCCTGGCCGCGGCAGCCTGGGATGCGCTGAGGGGGCGGCCCGTGCGGGGTGCGAGCACCCTGACCATGCAGCTGGTTTCGCACCTGGTCCCCGGGCTGCAGCGGGCGGGCGGGCGCCGCACCCCCTCCCAGAAGATCGCCCAGATCCGCGCCGCCCTTGTCCTGGAGCGGGCCTGGAGCAAGCGCGAGATCCTCGAGGCCTATCTCAATCTGACGGGGTTCCGCGGCGAGCTGCGGGGTGCGGCGGCCACCAGCTACGGGCTTTTCGGCAAGCACCCCAGCGGCCTGACCGACGCCGAGTCGGTCCTGCTCGCGGCCATCCTGCCATCGCCCAATGCCGATCCGCAACGTATCGGCCGCCGCGCCTGCCGCATCGCCCGCGCGCCGGCTGACGGTGCGCCCCCCGCGGGACCGGCGATCGGCTTGGGTCCCGGCGCGGCACGCTCGCCCCCTCTCCCCCCGGGACCGGACAGGGGTGAGGGGATGGATGATCCCCCGGGAGCCGACTGCGCCCTTCTCCAGTCCCTCGCGGCCGAGGTCCTGAAAGCTCCCCTGCGGGCGGCCGCGCGCCCCGACTGGGCACCCCAGCTCGCCGCACGTTTCCTGAGCGGGCCCGGCGAACGGGTCAGTACCACGCTGGATGCCCGAGTCCAGCGCTTTGCCGCGGAGACCTTGCGCCGTCAGCTTCTGGAGCTCGACGGGCGCAACGTGCGAGACGGCGCGGTCCTGGTGGTCGACAACGCGAGCGGGGACATCCTGGCCTACGTCGGCTCCGCCGGTGCCTCCTCCACCGCCCGCTGGGTGGACGGCGTGCAGGGGCTGCGTCAGGCGGGCTCCACCCTCAAGCCCTTTCTCTACTCGCTCGGCATAGAGCGTGGTCATATCACGGCCGCCTCGGTGTTGGACGACTCGCCGGTGAAGCTCGAGACCGGCAACGGGCTTTACACCCCACAGGACTACGATCGGGACTTCAAGGGCCTGGTCAGCGTGCGCCGGGCGCTCGCCTCGTCGCTCAACGTGCCTGCGGTGCGCACCCTGGTCCTGCTCGGCGTCGAGGCCTTCCGCGACCGGCTGCGCGACCTGGGCTATGACAGCCTGACCGAGGACGGGGCCTATTACGGCTATTCACTCGCCCTGGGCTCCGCCGAGGTGACCCTGGCCGCCCAGGCCAACGCCTACCGCACGCTGGCCAACGGGGGGGTGTGGTCCCCGCTGCGTCTGCGTCCCGACGAGCCGAAGCGCGAGGGCCGGCGAGTGATCGGCGCTCCGGCTGCCTGGATCGTCGCCGATATCCTCTCCGACCCGGCGGCCCGATCGACCACCTTCGGACTGGACAACCCGCTGCGCCCGCGCTTCTGGGCGGCGGTCAAGACCGGCACCAGCAAGGACATGCGCGACAACTGGTGCATCGGCTTCTCGCGTGACTATACCGTCGGCGTCTGGGTGGGCAATTTCGAGGGCGACTCGATGCAAGGCGTGTCGGGCATCAGCGGGGCGGCGCCGGCCTGGCTGGAGATCATGGATGCCCTGCACCCGGGCGAAGTAAACGGGCCTCCGCCGCCCGCGGGTGTCGTGCGATCCGCGCTGCGCTACGATCCGCCGATAGAGCCGCACCGCACGGAGTGGTTCATCGCCGGTACCGAGACCGGCGCGGTCAGGCTGGTGGAGGAGCGCGATGCCGCGCCGCGCATCGAGGCACCGGTCCAAGGGACCGTTGTCGCACTGGACCCCGACATCCCGGCCGACAACCAGCGCGTGATCTTCCGCGCCCGAGGCCCCGGCCGGGCCCAATGGGCCCTGGACTCTCGGCCTGCCGGGCCCGCCGCTCGACCTTACCCCTGGGCCCCGCATCCGGGTGTCCACACCCTGGCCCTGGTGGACAGCGCCCGTACCCTGGACGAGGTGCGCTTCGAGGTGCGCACGCCGGTGCGCTGAGACGGTCTCCTTGTGTGTGAGCACGAGCCGTCGTTTCCAACCCGGCGCGGATCGCGCGTGCCCAACGTGGAGCATTCCTGACCCAACCGGGCTAGCATTGACCCAGCGCGTCCCGTCACCGGCCGAAACACCAGGGGAGCAACCATGGCCTTTTCCTTCGGACGGGTCTCCAAGGCCCCGACCAATCCGCAGCCCGCCCCGGCCCGCCGAGAATTCGACGTGGCCGACCTGTACCACGGGCCCGCGGGGGATGTGGCGACGCCGGCCGCAGGGGCCGCCGGCCAGGATCTCGCCGAGAAGCTGCGCCAGGCCTACTTCTGGGTGGTCAACACCGCTATCATCAGCCCCTTCTACGACATCGAGCTGCACGACGGGCCGGCCCCCAGCTACACCCTGGGCGACTCCAAGGTCCGGCTCACCCTGCCCTCGGCCCAGAGCTACTCCAGCTTCTGCCTGCTGCCCCTGCTCAACCTGGTGGTGCG
>Ga0210096_1000154_pt1 | contig 27986 bp, 24 predicted proteins | sample China_Galinas_PW_4_FD_184864 | JGI IMG/M metagenome (GOLD analysis project Ga0210096, IMG submission 184864) | Wetland microbial communities from San Francisco Bay, California, USA, that impact long-term carbon sequestration - China_Galinas_PWA_D2... | ecosystem: Environmental > Aquatic > Marine...
CGGCCTGCCGGTCGGTCTGGTCACGCTGCACCAGCTGAGGGACGTGCCGCGCGAACAGTGGCCGGTGTTGACCGTGCGCGACGTGATGCTGCCGCTCGAGCCGTCACTGGTCGTCGGACCCGGTGAGAACATGATGGTGGTGATGGAACGGCTCGGCTCATCGCCGGTACGTCGCGTTCTGGTGATGCAGGACGGCCGCCTGATCGGCATCATCACGGCCCGGGATGTGACCCACTGGCTCGAGCGGGCTCGCCAGCTCGAGGAGACCCGATCCTGAAGACGAAGCGGATGTTCATACCCGAGGAGCGCCTGCCGCCGGGCTTCATCGAGCGGATCGGCCACTCGCCCGGCTCAGTGCGCCCGCGGCCCGCTTCGACCATCGTGCTCATGCGCGATGCCGCGGCAGGCCCCGAGCTGCTGCTGATGCGACGCAACCGGTCGGCGGGTTTCGTACCGGGCGCCTGGGTGTTCGCGGGTGGCCGGGTCGATGAGGCCGATGCCGAGCCGGCGCTCTGGGCGGCCGAGGCGCCGCCCGCCGAGCCGGCACCCGAATACTGGGTGGCTGCGATACGCGAGCTATTCGAGGAGACGGGCGTGCTGCTGGCCCGATCGCCCGATGGCGAGTACGCCCGGGATGCATCCGATGCGCGGCTCGACCGCTGGCGGGAATCGCTGCTCGAGGACGGCGCCACGCTCGCGGCCATGCTGAACGCGCTCGAGCTGCGGCTCGCCGCCGACCGGATAGTGCACTTCGCGCACTGGATCACACCGGTCGCCGAACCGCGCCGCTACGACACGAGGTTCTTCATCGGCGCCCTGCCGCCCGGCCGCATTGCCGTCGCGGATCCACGCGAGATGAGTGACTCCGTCTGGCTCACACCCGGGGCCGCGCTCGATCGATTCGCGCAGGGCCGCATGCCGATGGTATTTCCTACAGTGCGCACGATCGAGACGCTCACGGACTTCGATACCGTGGACGCCGCGCTCACCGCACTGCGTGGCCGGAGCGTCGCCCCGATCCTGCCACGCCTCGTACGCGCGGACGGGGGCGTGACACTCGTGGTTGACGAAGGAGCGGAAGAAGAATGACGGAACGCAGGCCAGCGACGGTTGGTGAGCTCAGGGCGAGCGGATACCGGCCTCGCTCCGTGAAGGACGAGATGCGCGCCAACGTGCTCTGCCGACTGCGCCGCGGCGACCGCCTGTTTCCCGGCATTGTCGGCTACGAGGACACAGTCGAGCCGCATCTCGTCAACGCCCTGCTGTCACGGCAGAACTTCATCCTGCTCGGCCTGCGCGGCCAGGCGAAGAGCCGGATGATCCGGCAGCTCGCCGGGTTCCTGGATGACGAGATCCCGATCCTGGCCGGTAGTGAAGTGAACGATGATCCGCTGAGCCCGATCTCGAAATACGGCCGGTTGCTGATCGAGGAACAGGGTGATGACGCGCCCGTCGCCTGGATCGACCGCAGTGCCCGATTCGTCGAGAAACTCGCCACGCCGGATGTCACGATTGCGGACATCATCGGCGATGTCGATCCGATCCGCGCAGCCCGCGGCGGACACGTACTCGCCGATGAGTTGACGATCCACTACGGCCTGTTGCCGCGCGCGAACCGCGGCATCTTCGCGCTCAACGAGCTGCCCGACCTGGCAGGCAAGATCCAGGTCGGTCTGTTCAACATCATGCAGGAAGGCGACATCCAGATCAAAGGCTACCCGGTCCGGTTGCCGCTCGACATCATGCTCGTGTTCACGGCGAATCCGGAGGACTACACGGCGCGCGGCAAGATCATCACGCCACTGAAGGACCGGATCGGCGCGGAGATCGTCACGCACTATCCCGAGACCATCGAGATCGGCCAGGAGATAACACGCCAGGAAGCGTGGCTGGACCGGGACACGGATGCGGACCTGCCCATTGTCGTGCCGGCCTTCGTTGCTCACCTCGTCGAGCATGTCGCGTTCCTTGCCCGATCCGACAAGCGCGTGGACCAGCGGTCGGGCGTGAGCCAGCGCATGCCGATCAGCGTTCTCGACAATGCCGTGTCGAATGCGGAAAGGCGCGCACTGCTGATGGGCGAGACCGAGATCGTGACACGGCCATCGGACATCTATGCGGCGCTGCCGTCCATTACGGGCAAGCTCGAGCTCGAATACGAAGGTGAACTCGTCGGCGCCGACCGGATCGCCCGCGAGCTGATCGCCGCCGCGTCAGGCGAGACTCTCGAGGCATGGGGCGGGGAAGCGGTCGAGGACCAGCTCGACGAGGTTGTCGACTACTTCGACAGGGGCGGTATGCTCCAGGTCGGCGAGACCGCGAGCAGCACGGCATCGCTCGAAGGATTCGGCTCGGTGCCGGGTCTGCTGGATGCAGTGCGCACGATGGGTCTGTCACGCGACGATTCCGCCGGTTGGACCGCGGCGGCGTGCGAGCTCGTGCTCGAGGCGCTCGTCGCCGACCGGCGCATCTCGCGTGCGGACGGTGGGCGGTACGGACGGGCGCCGCAGAGGAAGCCACCATCGTCAGCCGGGCCGACGTTCGAAGTCTGACAGCGGTCCCCGTGGCCGGCTTCCATCTCCGGAGCCGGCCCGGTCGGCTGACGGAATGCTGACAGGTGCCGAAGCCGGCACGGGAGGGGTTACCCGCAATGTCATACCAGATCCGTCACGACGAGAGGACCCTCGGCAACCTGAATCGCAGGTACGCCAACCAGCTCGGCTGGAAGCAGAAGTACCAGCTGGTGCGCCATATGCTCGGCATCACATCGACGCTGCCTGAGCCCATGGAATTCGCGGAAGCCGTCGCCGAATGGCAGTCGCGGCACCCACCGCTCACACCCGATGGCCTGCTCGGGCCACACACGTGGCGCAGGATGCATCCGCTCCCGCGCATCTCGGCTCCCGACATGCTGCCGCTGCCCGCCTGGCTCAGGATGAATACGGCCATCCGGGTCAAGTACAACGTGCCGATGATGTCACAGGGAGGGAGCCCGATCTGCTGGGTCGTGTGTCTGTCCATGCTACTGTCGTACCGGAACCGCACGACGGTTCCGACGAGCAGTCTGACCGGCGGCTTCGATCCCGCGAACTCGAGCGTGCCCAACCCATCGACGCTGACACGCCCGTGGACCACTGTCGTCCGCGAACTCGGCTTCGACTTTGCACCCTACTACAACCAGCGGGCCGATGAAGGGTACCTGGCCGGGATGCTCAGGTCGAAGGGGCCGCTCATGCTCTATCACTATGCACGGACGCTGTTCCCCGTCGTTCAGAGTCCGAATGCCACGCACGCCGTCGTGATCACGGGTATCGATACATTCAGGGACGAGTGCTACATCAACAACCCGTGGGGCACGAAGGACGAGGCCGTGCCGACCGACACAATACTCAATGCACTGGAGCAACTGTGGGCCGCCAACACTCCCGCGCTCGTCTTTCTCCGGTAGCGCTCGGCCGGCCGAAAGGGCGAGCGGCGATCGAGCGAATACTGAAGGCGGGAATGGCGCGCCGGTACATGGTTCCGCCTGTCGTGCTGGTCATCATGGCCGGCTGTCGTGCCGAGGCGAAACCGGTTCGCGAGCCGCCGCCGCTGGACCCTCAGGTCGTGCAGGATCAGGACGATATGACCTGGGCCGACTATCACGCGATCCCCGGACACGCCTGGGCGGACCGGTCGCTCATGCCGGAACGCGGGTTCCGCATTGCGCTGGTCGCCATCGACTTTCCGGACCAGCCGTTCGTCATCACCCGGCCGAAGCACTCGGATCCGTTCGGCAATCCGCAGGTCGAACCGATCGCGCGGGATGAGGTGGCCCGCTTCTATGCCGACTTCTTTCTCGAACCGGGCGAGCTGAACCACGGCCAGACGATCAACGGCTACTGGATGGAACAGTCGCGCGGCCGGTTCGGCATCACCACGGTGGACGCATACGGGCCGTACCGCATGCCGCGGCCACTGTGGGCGTACGGTCTGAATGAATACGGCCAGAAAGAGTCGACGCCGGACGGCAGTGTCGCGAATGCGCGCATGGAGCCGGACGCGGATTCACTGTGGCGCGCACAGTCCGGAGATGCGGGAGACAGGTATGACGCGATCCTGCGCATCTACGCCGGCTACGACGAGACCAGTGTGTGGCAGGAGTTCGGCGAGATGAAGTTCGACTCGCCCGAGGACATTCCAGCAGAATGGGGCAACCCGAACCCTGCCATGCCGCGGTTCGTGCCCACGCGGTACGTCGCGTGGACCAGCTGGCTGGCAGGCGCGCAGCAATGGGGCCTGTCATCCATCAGGCAGGGCGAGAGCTCGGGCACGATCACCCACGAGCTGGGGCACCATGCATTCCGCATACCCGACCTGAACAACAATCCGTACGTCCGGCCGTACCGCAGGGTGGCGGCCGGGCCGTGGGACATGATGGATCGCGGCTCATTCAACGGGCCGGGCGGCCCGCACATGCGATGGGTCGTGCCGCCGATGCAGGGAGCGGCCATGCCCGCCGGCCTGATGCTGCGCAACCGTCTCGATGTCGGGTTCGTCGACAGCACGCAGGTCGTCATGCTGAGCCGCCGGGCGCTGGCCCGGACGGGACCGGCGGTCGCACGCGTGACGGCACGCGCAGTCGAACCGCTGCCCGGCACCTTCGCCGGCCTGCTTGTCCGACTCGATGGCGACAGTCCGCACGACCGCACGCCGCCATCGGATCCGGCCGTCGATCCGCTGTCCACCGGTACCGTCGACTATGACTTCTATACACTCGAAGTCGTTCAGCGCATCGGATATGACTCGTTCACGCCGGACAATGGCGTACTGATCGCGAAGAACCGCGACAGTCGGCGGGGCGGGAACGGCGGGCCGAACGAATTCAACAGCTTCATCCGGGTCATCGATGCACACCCGGAGGACATGAACCGGACCGACTACGTCCGACCGAACGGCGAACGCGTAATGCGCACCATTGCCGACTATCGGCAGCTCAACGACGCTCTGTTTCACGCCGGCCTCGATTCGGGCAGTGAATTCGAGTGGGTCGATGAGCCGAACCGGCTGCAATTCTACGTCATAGACCTCGAGCGTAGCGCCGACGGAATCCGGTCGTACACGGTCGGCGTCCGATCACTCGATGGCGCAGGTCCGCTGCCGCGCGGTGTTGCGGTCGAAGGGCCGGCCGACACCTCACTCGAGGGCAATGAGTCGGCAGTCACGTTCACGATCCGCAACACGACTCGTGCGGCTGCGGCCGGATCGACCGGCGAGCGCGGCGGCCCGGGTGAGGCAGGCGAGGCAAACGGCGCGGGGTCGGACGTGCGAAACCGGGGCGTGAATGATGTCGTCGCCTTCGACATCTACCGCCTCTCGGTGACGACCGATGGCGATGGCTGGACCGCGAAGCTGCTGAACGCGCTCATTGCGATACCGGCAGGTGGTGCGCGCCCGGTCACGGTGTACGTGTCCGCCCGTCCCGGTGCGGTCGCGACCGGGACGATCCGCTTGACGGCCACATCGGAGAGCGATCCGTCGGCGACAATGCGTGCGGCGGTACGCGTCACGCGTTGAACTGCGGGTGGTCGCGAGGAGTGCCGGAACATCGTAGACTCAGGCTGCGCGGGCCTGCCCGGGACCCGACACGGACACGACGGAGGATGTCGCATGGCGTTGCAGCCAGAAGCACGGAGACCGAACCGTTCCGAGTACTACATGGGCATCGCAATCGCGGTTCGCCGCCGCGCGAACTGCGTCGGCAACCGCGTCGGTGCCGTGCTCGTGAAGGAAGACCGCATCATCTCGACCGGTTACAACGGTACGCCGCAGCACATGCGCAACTGCGATGAAGGCGGCTGCGAGCGATGCGCCAATCGCGATCTCTATCCCACGGCCAGGGGCTACGACCTGTGCATCTGCGTGCACGCCGAACAGAACGCTCTGCTCAGCGCCGCGCGTTTCGGGATTCCGGTCGAGGGCGCGATCCTCTACACGACGCTGCGGCCGTGCTTCAACTGCGCGAAGGAGCTGCTCCAGGCCAGGGTGCACGCCGTCTTCTTCCTGCACGACTGGCAGCCGGCGATCGACGACCTCCAGCAGCAGTATCACCTGCTCGAGCAACGGTTCCCGGGCGGCGTAACGCGTTTCGAGGTCGACGATCCGGATGCGGCATGGGCAGTCTCGGCCCTGCGGGCCGGCGCATCCGCCGCGAAGAATGCGTGAGGCGCGGGCGGCGCGGTCGGTGCAGCCACGAGCCGCTCGGCAGATGCGCGCGCCGCACTTCACAAGCAACGCGTGTCAATGCGCATGGACCGGTCCGGATGCGACGGATGCATGAAGCGCAGTGCCGGCATCCTGCTATACCGGCGTGCGGACGCCGGTCTCGAGGTCTTCCTTGCACACCCCGGAGGCCCGTTCTGGGCCAGGCGTGACGATGGTGCGTGGACGATCCCGAAAGGTGAGATCGAAGCCACCGAGGACCCGCTCGATACAGCGAAGCGCGAGTTCGAGGAAGAGACGGGCGTCCGACTCGATGGAACGTTCACGTCACTCGGTGAGATCAGGCAGAAGGGCGGCAAGCTCGTGCTGGCGTGGGTCCTGGAACGCGATCTCGATGCGACGAGCATTCGCTCGAACAAAGTGAGCATGGAATGGCCGCGTGGGTCCGGTCGCACGATCGAGTTTCCCGAAGTCGACCGCTGCGCCTGGTTCACGATCGAGACGGCCCGGACGAAGATCAACCCAGCCCAGGTCGCGTTCCTCGAACGGCTCATCGATCGCAGTGACCCGGGGACGCGGGACGCGTGATCCATCGGTACGCGGCCGGACTCGGCCCGGGCTGGGACACGCACGACGACGCGATCATCACACTGCTGATCGACGGCCGCATCCGCGAGAGCGTTCCCGGTCACGACGGCAAGGTGCCCGATGCAGTTCGGTATGAAGCCTGCCGGCAGCCGGCACACTGATGCGTTCGGACCGAAGGGCGCGCTCGCATCCCCGTTCGACTGCTGGCACTGGACCGGCTGATCTGCGCCGTCTGGTACGCTCTCGAGTACCTTCATTCCTGCGCCGTCCGGTCGAGTGGCGGCGTCACCCTGCATGACGTACGGCTCCGAGCATGAAGCCGAGTTGTGGCCAGAGTCACAGCGGCGATCGACTCGCGGAGTACAGGCGGCTGGCTCTATGGCGGCCAGCCCGCGGGCCGGCCGGCTGACCTCGGCTGTTTCTGCGGCTACCGGATCGCCGAGGCGTACTACGCAACCGCCTCCGACAAGCGGAAAGCCGTGAGCGAAAATCATCAACGTGGCCGATTTCGAGGCGTTCCTTCGTCGTAGCGGCTACGCCCCCGCCGCGAGGACACCCTGACCTGCGCTGATCGCCCGAAATCTCGTCGCCGGCCGGAACTGTGCGAATCCGGGATGAAGCGGTCGATTCCGATCAGAGGCGCCAGCAGCTTCATCACCCCCGATTGATACATCTGGTTGCGACGCAGCACGTTATGATGCCCCGCACCGGCGGCATGGTGGCTGCTACGGAGTCGCGGGTGCTTCGAGTGCTGCATCACAGGGTCAGGCGTCCCACTGAAGGCGGGTGAGGCATGGACACGTTGAGACAGGACCTTCGGTTCGCATGGCGGTCGCTCATGGCGCGACGAGGCTTCACGGCCGTCGCTTTTGTTACGCTCGGTCTGGGGATCGGCGCGACGACGGCCATGTTCAGCATCGTCCGCGGTGTGCTGCTCCGGCCGCTGCCATACGAGGAATCGGACCGGATAATCGTGATCCACGAGGTCGCGGCCGGTGAAGGCCTGAAGTTCGAAACCGGCTACATCTCGCACCCCGATTTCCTGGATGTGCAGTCGCAGACCAGCCAGTTCGAGTCGAGCGCCCAGGTCGATGCCAGCAACCTCACCGTGACCGGGGAATCGGGCGCAGCAGAGCTGATTCCGGGCGCACACGTGACACCCGACTTCTTCCGGGTGTTCCGGGCACGGCCGATCAAGGGCCGCGAGTTCACCGCCGAGGAGGACAGATACAACGGGCCGGCCGTGGCGATCATTAGTGAGGGTTACTGGCGGGACCGACTCGGCACGCGGCCGGACGTGATCGGCTCGACCATCCGGATCAGCGGCAGGGCGCACGAGATCGTCGGAGTCGTGCCCGCCGATTTGGACTACCCGGACCACGCGCGCATCTGGCTGCCGAACCAGAATGACGACGAAGGTTGTGGCCGCGGCTGCGTCACGCGCGGCGCGGTCGCCAGGCTGGCGCCGGGAAAGACGGTCGAAAGCGCGAGGGCCGAGCTGGCCGCGCTGGGGACGCGGCTTGCGGCGGAGTATCCCGAGAGCAACACGGACAAGACGTTCACGGCATTGACGCTTCGGGACGTCACGGTCGGTGATGTGCGACCTGCGCTGTGGTTGCTGTTCGGCGCCGTCGGCATGGTCCTGCTGATCGCGTGCGCGAACGTCGCGAACCTGCTGCTCGTTCAGGCGCAGGCCCGGCTGACGGAGATAGCGATCCGATCCACACTGGGCGCGGACCGGCGACGACTCCTGCGCCAGCTCATGACGGAAAGCATCCTGCTCTCGGTTCTCGGCGGCCTCGCGGGCGTCGTCCTCGCGATGTGGAGCGTTGACGTCGTCCTGTCGTTTGCGCCATCGAACCTGCCTCGCCTCGGTGATGTGCACCTGGATGGGACGACGCTCGGGTTCGCGTCATTGCTCGTCCTTTCGACAGCCACGCTGTTCGGGCTCGCACCGGCGCTGAGTCTGTCGCGCATCAATCTGGCGAGATCGTTGCGCGAGGGAGGGCGGGGCCGTGTCGGCGGCCAGACCGATATCGGGAGGTCCGCGATCCTCGTTGTCGAAGTCGCGCTCAGCGTGATGCTGTTGACGGGCGCCGGTCTGATGGTGCGCAGCCTCGTCAGGCTGACAGACGTTCGGCCGGGATTCGAACCGGCGGGTGTGACGGTGTTCCGGTTGTCACTGCCGCGGGCGAGGTACGCAGGGCCAGCGGACAGGGTGTTGTTCATGGATCGGCTGCAAAGCCGATTGGCCGCAATGCCCGGTGTCGACGAGGTCGCGTTCATGGTTGCGCCGCCACTGAGCGACATCGGACTGGCGGGTGGATTCACACGCACGGACCTGCCGGCCCCCGAAGCCGGCAAGGGTCCTGGTGCGTTGTACAGGGTCGTGAGTCCGGGAGCACTCGAGATGCTCCACGTTCCGCTGGTTTCCGGCCGCTACTTCGAAGACACCGACAGACATGATGCCCAACCGGTCGTGATGATCAGCCAGGCCTTGGCCGACGAGTACTTCCGCGGGGTCGATCCGATCGGCAGGCAGATGGACGTGCAGATCTCGGCTGGCTTCGACGAGGATGTTCCGAGGACCGTGGTCGGCGTGTTCGGAGACATCCGCGGAACCCGGATCTCGAGTGTTCCCGAACCGGAGATGATCGTGCCCTATGCGCAGTCCGGCGCATCGTTTCCGCACGTGCTGATACGAGGGCGCGAGCCGGGCGCGTTGCTGGAAGCGGCGCGGCGCGAAGTGCAGGCAATAGACGCGGAATTGCCTCTCGTACAACCCGGTACAATGGACCAGTGGGTGTCTTCGCAGCTTGCGCAGCCGCGTTTCTACCTTGCACTTCTCACGATCTTCGCCGGTCTGGCCATCCTCCTGGCAGCGGTCGGCATGTACGGCGTTGTCGCCACGATCGTGTCGCGGCGGCGGCAGGAGATCGGTCTGCGTATGGCGCTCGGCGCGCGCGTACAACAGGTCATCAGGCTCGTGCTGTGGCAGGGCCTGCGGCCCGCTCTGGCGGGCATCGTCATTGGCGGAACCGCCGCATACTGGGCCACTGCGCTGATCCGGGGCATGCTCTTCGAGGTCGCACCGCAGGATCCGCTGACCTTCGCGCTCGTGCCGCTGCTGCTCACTGCGGTCGTGATGGCGGCGTGCGGCGTGCCGGCGCATCGCGCCGCGCGGATCCCGCCGGCCAGCGCGTTGCGCGATCAATCCTTCCATGAGAGCTGATCCGTCGAGTCCTCGCGTGTTGGGCAAAGCACGTAGCGGTTGCCCGCCTTGTCGATTCCGCGCTCCCGCTGCAGGTCCCCGCTCTGGTGCGGCGTCGGCGTGAGTCCGGCCAGTGCCCCAACTTCCCGTCGGTTGGGGAACTCCCGCCATCCGGAGAATTCCATCATGTGAGGCCACGCGCCATTCACGCCAACCCTCTGGAGCGGCTGCAACCGGCGCACCTTCTCCATCGCCGGATCGGACGACGTTCGCAACAGCTCCCGTCGCTCCCGCTGCACCGTGCGAATCTGCTCCATCAGGTACCGCGCGTGCGCCCACTCCCGTGGACACGATTCTGCGTCTGCTCCGGCAACGGAAGCCCATCCCACAGCACCAGCGTCTTCACCGTCGCTTCGAAGGTCGGCCCCAGGTCGATGTCCAGCACGCCCTGTGTCGCCAGCAGGGCCCGGATTCGATTCGTCACGCGCGTGCGATCGTGCTGAAGCGTCTTCAACTCCCGGTGCAGTTGCCGCGCGTCCTCTGCTTCCGGACTCGGAACCCGAACCACGCTCCATATGCCCCGCTCTCCGGACGCGAACCGCATCAGCATCCGTAGCAGCGCATTCAGGTCGAGCCGGTCCGGCAACCCGAACCGCCGCTTCGCCCGTTCGATCGCGTCCTCGATCGCGTCCACGTCGCCGGCCGCAACTACTCGCTCCCGCGCCCGTGTTCCCACTGTCGTCGCAAAGCCAGTGTCCACTGCCGGCGCCCCAGTTCAGCGCGAGAGACAGAATCCGACTATCTTTCGCTTCTCGGGCCGTCTTCGCGGTTCGCATCGCTCCTCCCCTGTTTGACGTTATCGCCCAACGAGGAGCACAGGGGGAGACGGCCTGTTCTCGCCTCCGACTTCGAACAGCTTTCACATAGGATCCAACCGCACCGAACCGAGGACAGGAGACAATGAGCATTCTCGTGGATTTGCGACTTGCGATCCGGTCCGTTCGCCGGCAGCCCGGTATTGCAGTGATGGCGATGCTGGCGTTCGGCCTTGGCATCGGCCTGCCCGCGGCGATGTTCAGCCTGATCCGCAGTGTTGCGACGCGCGGTCTGCCGGTCGCGGACGGCAGTCGTCTCATGTACCTCGAGCGCAGGCCGGAAGGCGCGAGCGGTGAAGGCTGGGGCGCGGCGCCACGCGACTTCACGGCCTGGCGCGAGCAGCAGACCTCGTTCGAGCAGCTGGCCGCATTCACGACCGAGACCGTCGCGGTCCGCGTCGGGCAGGGCGCCGAGCGGTTCGAGGCTGCGTACCTCACGGCAAACGCGTTCGGTGTGCTGAGTGTCAGCCCCTCGCTCGGCCGCGGGTTCCGTGAAGGAGATGACCGGCGGAGTGCCGTGCCCGTCGTTCTGATCTCGCACCGCATGTGGACCGACCGGTTCTCTTCCGACCGGAACGTCCTCGACAGGACGATCTTCGTCAATGGCAGGGCGTACTCGATCATCGGCGTCATGCCGGAGGGTTTTCGGTTCCCGTTCCAGCAGGATCTGTGGGCGCCACTCGTTCTGCCGCCCGACGCGGCGACGGCCGCCGAGCCGAATCTCAGTGTATTCGGCCGACTGGCCGACGGCGTGAGCCGGGGCCACGCCCGCGCACAGTTCGCTATCATTGCATCGCGCGTCGAGCAGCAGTTCCCGGAGTCGAACCGTGACATGGGCGTAACGGTGAAGCCGTTTACGGAGCAGCTGATCGGCGAGACGCCGATGAAGCAGTTCCGCGTCATGATGGTGGCGGTGCTGTTCGTACTGATCATCGCTTGCACGAATGTCGCCAACCTGCTCCTCGTCCGGGCGGTCCACCGTGTTCGCGATCTCGCGGTCCGCACTGCCCTCGGTGCAGGCAGACTGCGGATCGTCGCCCAGCTGCAGCTCGAGTCGACCGTCATGGCGGTCATGGGCGGTGTCCTCGCGGTCGGCGTCGCCATGGCCGCTGTAGGCGGGCTGCGTCACTGGTTGTCCTCGGACCGGCTGCCCTACTGGGTCGACATGCGGCTGGATGGCATGACGCTGCTCTACATGCTGGCGCTGACTGTGGCGGCAGGTCTGCTGGCGGGCGCGTTGCCGGCGATCAAGGCGACTGTCAAGGACGTCAACGCGATCCTCAAGGATGAGGCGCGTGGTTCATCGAGCATGAAGATCGGTCGCATCATGCACAGTCTGATCGCGCTCGAGATCGCACTTTCAATGGGCCTGCTCATTGCCACCGGGCTGATGATCCAGAGTGTACGCAACGTTCGCAATGTGCGTCTCGGTTTCGACACCGCGAGCACGCTGACCGCGCGCATGGCGCTGCCCGAGAGCTACGATGAGGACGCGCGACGCCGCTTCATGAGGGCGCTGTCGACCCGGCTTGCCGACGATCCCTCCATCGCATCCTCCACGATCGCCTCCGACCTGCCGGTGATGCGCGCCGGCCTCACCCGGTTGGTGGTCGAAGGGCAGGCGTATTCGAGTGAAACCGCGATGCCGCGTGCCAGTCGGGTGGCGGTATCGCCCGGCTTCTTCGCGACATTCGATGCGAACCTGATCGCCGGCCGGCCGTTCGGCCCGGCCGACGGCCCCGATGCAGAGCCGGTGGTCATCATCAATCAGCGTGCGGCACAGCGTCTCTTCCCGAACCAGGATCCGATCGGCCGCCGCATCCGGCTGGGCGGTGAGAACACGACTGATGCATGGCGGACGATCGTCGGCATCAGCCCGGACCTGTGGGCGAACGGGCTCGACTACTCGTTCGACCGGAACCCGCCGGCCGCGTACGTGCCCGCGGCGCAGCAGCCGCCGCGGATCATCAGTGTGGCAGCGACCCGGCGTGGGCCGACCGGCCGGGTGGTGGATCTGCTCAGGTCAGCCGCTGCGGCGGCCGATCCCGCAGTACCCGTGTATGACGTGAAGGACATGGGCGAGGTGATTGAGGACAACAGCTGGTTTTTCGGCTTTGGCGCTTCGATTCTCGCGGCATGCGGACTGTCCGCGTTCATTCTCGCCGCGATCGGCCTCTACGGTGTGACGGCGTTTTCGGTCGAACGACGGACGCGCGAGATCGGCATCCGCATCGCCCTGGGCGCTGCTCCCGCCGGCATCGTCAGACTCGTGCTGCTCAGGGGTGGGCGGCAGGTCGTCGCCGGCACCGTGCTCGGCCTCGGGCTGGCGTATCTGCTCGGCCTCGGAGTGACGAGCCTGCTGTTCCTGGTCGATCCGTCTGACCCACGCGTGTTCGCCACATTCGGCTCATTGCTGATCGCAATTGCGGTCATCGTCACGCTCATTCCGGCGATGATGGCATCGCGTATCGATGCACTGAGCGCGCTGCGCGCGGATTGAGGCGAAATTCGATCCGCTTGTTTGAACCGCGGGATGGCCGCCGCGGAGGCATGGGCGGCAGGCCGGAACCCGTGGATCCGGCTGCCGCTCGTTGCATGGCTGATCTGGATTCTGGCGCGCCACCTCACTGATCAGGACTACGTGAGCCTGATCGGCGGTCTCAATCTCGGCATTCACGAGCTCGGCCATTTCGTGTTCTCGCCGTTCGGCGAATTCCTCGAAGCGGCAGGCGGTACTCTGCTCCAGATCATTGCGCCGCTGGTCGGCGCAGCCATGTTCTACCGGCAGCGCGACTGGTTCGCGATCAGCTTCGCCATTGCGTGGATGGGTACCAACTTCCTCGCGATCGCGCCGTATGCGGCCGACGCGCGCGACCGCGTGCTGCCCTTGGTAACTCCGGGTCCCGGCGATCCGATCCACGACTGGTACTACATGCTCTCACGACTCGGCTGGCTCCGTTTCGATGACCTGATCGGTCGCAGCCTCCGAATGGTCGGAATCCTCGCGATGGGCCTCGGAATCACGGCCGGCGCGTGGCTGGTCTGGAGGATGTGGCAGACGCGCGGCACGACCACCGAGACAGCGTGCTGAACAGACAGGCATGGTTCAACGGAGGCGAAACACCATGGCGAACGAGATTCCGCACTGGTTCTCGGCAATGGACGCGCTGCCCGATCGGCCGGCTTCGCCGGAGACCGGCTCGCGGCTCGGCCGATGGCTGGCCCCCGCGGTCCTGCTCGCGGTGCCGCTTCTCGCGATATCCGTTGCCGACGGCGCGGTAGGCGGGATCCGCGGGGTCATGAACGGCGAGATGTCGCCTCGATTCGTGAGCCGATCAGCGGGGCCGGCCGACGCGGTGACGATCACGACGTCGGGCGGGACCATGCTGCGCGCGGAAACGGTCGCGTCCGGGCTCGACTCGCCATGGGACCTCGCGCTCGCACCAGACGGCTCGATCTGGTTCACGGAGCGGCCGGGTCGAGTTTCGCGTCTCGACCTGGAGGCCGGCAGCGTGACCGTGCTCGGCCAGCTCGATGTACTCGAGTCCGGCGAGGCCGGGCTCATGGGAATGGCGTTCCATCCGGATTTCCCGCGCATTCCGACCGTCTACTTCGCGCACTCGTATCGCGCGGCTGGCGGCATTCGCAACCGGCTGATCCGGATGACTTATCGCAATGGCCGGATCACGAATCCCGAGACGCTGCTCGAGGACATACCGGGCCGCGGCAACCACAATGGCTCGCGGCTCGTCATCGGACCCGGCCGCATGCTCTACATGACCATGGGCGACGCGGGGCGATCGGAATCCGCGCAGGATCGGAACTCGGTGAGCGGCAAGGTCCTGCGCCTGACGCTGGACGGAAAGCCCGCGTCCGGCAATCCGTTCGGCAACGCGACCTGGTCTTACGGCCATCGCAACCCGCAGGGCCTGGCGTTCCACTCGAACGGCATGCTCTACGAGACCGAGCACGGCCCCAGCGACGCCGACGAGGTCAACCTCATCACGGCTGGCGGGAACTACGGCTGGCCCACAGTCCACGGTGATTGCGACACGGCCGCGGAACGCGAGTTCTGCGCCGCGAACCACGTCGTCGAACCGCTCACGGAATACACGCCGACGATCGGCATCAGTGGACTCGTCGTCTACGAATCCGACCGCATTCCCGGCTGGCGGGGCAGCCTCATCTACACTTCGCTGGTCGGCCAGAAACTGATCCGCCTGGTCCTGTCAGCGGATGGCCGGTCTGCCCGGGCGCAGGAGCTGATCATCGACCGGCAGTACGGCCGCCTGCGCGACGTGCTGGTCGGGCCCGATGGCGTGCTCTACATCGCGACCAGCAACCGCGACGGCCGCGGTCGCCCCGCGGACCAGGACGACCGCATCATCCGCATCATTCCCTGAACACCGGTCGTGGACCGCCCTGGTCCCGGTCCGGATGTATCGAGGGCGTCATGCGCTCAACGGCCGCCCTCCCGCCCCGGTCGGACCGGGCCGTATGGGCAGCCTGCCACATTGCCTGGCCGTGCTCCGGCCCGTAGTCTGTTGCCAGGTCACGCGCGCCGTGGCTGGCGGCCCCGGCCGGGTCGAGCATCGAGCCAGGTCCGGGCGCGCCTTCCGAGTCCGGCAACCGGAGACGTGCCGTGCCCGACATCGCGGTCTATCATCCACAGATCGTCCATTTCGTCGTCGCGCTGCTCTTCGTCGGAGTCCCGCTCAGGGTTATCGGTCTGCTCGGGAAGCCGAAATGGGTCAATCCCGCGGCGACGTTTCTGATCGTCCTGGGCGCTCTCGCATCGATCGGCGCCGTCGAGTCGGGTGCCGATGCCCACGGTCCCGTCGAGCGGATTCCGGGCGCCCGCCCGGCCGTGGTCGAGCACGAGGAGTGGGGTGAACGCGCGCGCAACATCTTCCTGCTCGTCGCCGGCATCGAGTTGCTGTCACTCGCGTTCACGAGGAAGCCGAAGATCGCCAGACTCGTACGTGCCGGCTCGGCCGTCGCCGGTATTGCCGGCCTGGCGATCCTCTTCGAAGCGGCCGAGCACGGCGGCCACCTCGTCTACGAGTACGCCGGTGGCGTCGGGACCCGGTCCGGCGACCCGGATGACGTGACCAAACTGCTCATCGCCGGTCTGTACAACCAGGCCAACCTCGACCGGCGCGCCGGTCGAAACGCCGATGCCGCCCGGCTCACACAGGAGATGCTGCGCGCGCGTCCCGACGACCCTCAGCTTCGATTCGCCTGGGCCCAGTCGCTCATGTCCGACCTCCACGACCCGACGGCTGCGCTCGAACAGTTGCGCACCATCTCCGTGGGACCCGACGACCGGAACATGGACCTGCGCAAAGGTCTGCTCGCAGCCGACGCATGGGTCGCTCTCGGCATGCCCGACTCCGCGCGTGCCGTGCTCGAACCGCTCGCCCAGCGGTATCCGAACGTCGGCCGCCTCCAGAGCCGACTCGATTCGCTGCGCTGAGCGCCACTCCCATTCGGTGCACGCCGTGCTCTCCGTCGCAACATGCGCGAGGGCCCGGTTCGGACGGGGTCTGTCCGAATGACGTTGTCGAGGATCAGAGGCAACTCGTTCTGTACGGCATCATCCTGACTGCCGCCTCGGCTGTCGATTCGTGGAGTAGAGCGCCACGCACCGAAAACGTCCGGTCGTGTCGCCGCTCGCGGGCAAAACACCGATACACAGCGCAGGCGAGGCGAGAAAGCCGACGCGAGCAGGCCTCGGTGGTCCGGGCGCAGGCGTTACTGTAGAAGCGGCCCGGGCCCTGGTCCCGGGTCCGGGCGTGCGGCGTCGTACACGTAGTGGAACGTGATGTCGCCCGGGCCGGCGCCGGAGACCGTGGTCACGACAATGAGCCTCGGTGAGTCCGGGCCGTGGACGAACTCACGGCGGACTCTCACGCCGCCATCCAGCTTCTGCTCGACGATCAGCAGGCCATCCTTCCACTCGGCCTTCAGCTCGACTTCCCCCAGACCGGCGAGCGTACGCTTCTTCTTCTCTCCGTTCGTCAGCAGCGGCAGGGGCAGCTCGTCACGCCAGGTCAGTGACACGGCCGTGTCCGTCTGCTCGACAGTCAGCTGGCCGCGCGCGGCCGACAGCACCCGGCTGACCATGCGCATCCGCTCCGGGTCGACTGATCCGCCCCGGCCGCCTCCTGCGGGCCGCGAGCCACCTCCGAGACCGCCCCGGCCACCGAAACCGCCCCGGCCGCCACCGGAACCGCCCCGACCACCGGAACGGCCCCGGCCGCCGTCCCCGCGTCCGCCCCGACCGCCCATTGCTCCGCCGGATCCACCGGCTCCGCCGCCCTGTCGGCCGGCTCCGTTGCGTCCGCCGCGCGCGGCCGCATCAGCGCGCTGGCTCTCCTGCGCGTTGTACACCCACTGACCCGCCAGCCGTGCATGCGGCACGTCGGAGCCGTGGCCTCCATGGGCGCATCCCGCCAACGTCGTCGCGACGACCATGAGACCGCCGAGCGCCGCCGTCCACGATGTCTCTTTCTCCGCGACCGACCGCTGCGCCGCGACCGACCGCGAACCCACCAGGGACGATTGCGGAGCCGACATCATTCACCATCCGCCGTACGTTGGCTGTCACCCGACACGCCCTCAAGGAATCGGGCATGCCTTCTGGGAGATGCCGCTCCGGGCCGGTTCGTCAAGGCTATCCGTCTCGCCCGCCTCAGCTCGTACGTCACGATCCGGGCCCCGAACACGCCCCGCGACCGAGGGAGAACACGCCCCCGCTCACCGCAGCTGAAGATCCCTCCCGGGCTGGCGCTCCGGACAGGGCCCGCCAGCCGCCGAAACTGATGTCGAGCAACTCATTCACTTCACGGAGCCGATACCGTTGTATCGGTGCGGATCCACCGTGATTCACGACAATGACATGGATGTTGCGCTGCTCTTCCGAAGCCTACGCAATGCGCACCTTGACCGAGTACTTGCCCGAGCCCTTCTGACGGTTGTAGTGACGGATCTGCACGTGGTACTCACCGGCAATGAGGTCGGCGGCGATGCGCGCGTTCAGGCCGCGGCCGCTGTCGTCGTCCTCTGCCACGAGCGCAGTGCTCGAGCCCGGACCGAACAGCTTCATCACGACATCGGTCGGACCGGCCGTGTCGACGATGTAGCGCCCGCCCTTCTTCGCCTTGAACACGTACAGATCCTCCTCGCCCGGCTTCCCGATCGAGGCCTGGGTGCGACGTCTCGCATTCACCGTCAGCGGCACCGCATCGGCCGCGACCGCGCCGCCGCCGGGATACATCTTCGCGCCTGCAATGAACGACTTGTCGATAGCGGACAGCACGTCGTTCGCGGTGGTCGCAATGCCGTTCAGCGTCCACGATGCGGGAAAGAAGTAGAGCATGATCGAGTCGGGATCGAATGCGGTCCCGTTGATCTGGTCGGCGGAATACTTGTGGAGGATGTTGTGTCGCGTCATGTCCGCGTCCCAGAAGTTGGGCGATTTCGCCATCTCGCGGACCACGACTTCCTCGTTCCACTGGATGCCGCCCTGCGGATTCTGGTGCTCGTGGGCAAGGCCGATGGCGTGGCCGAACTCGTGTGCGGCGGTCCCGCCGTCGAGGAATCCGAGGTTCATTGTCGCTTCGTCGAACGGGATGCTGCGGCAGTCGGTGCCGATGTAGGACCATGCGCCGTCGCCCGGATCGAAGCTGATCCGGATCTCGGCGTCGGTCGCGTTGTTGAAGTTGAACTTCAGGTTGGCGACATCGGACCACCAGCCTGCCTGCTCCCTCGCCGTCTTCTTCTGTGCCGAGGTCCCGCCGAGGAACCGCACGCGCAGAGTCGACCCGTTGATCCAGGTCTTGCCGCGCGGTGATATGGCGCGCAACCGACCCGCCCGCCGTGTCGTCGGCTGGAGCCGCATCAGGTCGCGTGGAAGGATCCGGTCGTAACACACGTGTGGCCGCTCGGGCATGTCGTCCTCCTTCGGCGTGTGATCCAGCTGCAACTCGAATGGTACTGGCCAACGCACTGACGAACCAGCGCAGCCCGTGGTGCGCTGCGGCGGCAAGCGAGCCGGCGCCTCCACCGCGCATCAATGCGCCAGACCGGCGCGCGAGCGGTCAGTGCGCTCCGGCCGGTGGTCCGAGGCGCCGTGGCCACAGGTATTCGCGATCAGGGCCGAACAGGTCAGGCGGTTGGTGCTTCCGTACGAGGTGCGCACGGCACGGGCGGTGAGCCGCGGCGCCCGGATGCACGAAGTAACATCTGCTTCAGACATTGACGCAGAGAACGTCGGCGCCCGCCCCGTCGCCTGATATCGATCCCGGAGTGCTCGAAGGTGGGCCGTTCGTGCCTGATGTCTCGAGGTCCACGGATCTGCCGCGTTCTCCGTGGCGCTCGAGGATCCACTCGCCCAGGAAGCCGACTTCGAGTGGAACTTCGGTGATGGCATCGCCGCGGTCAGCGAGAAAGGGCTGACCGGCATCAATCACGAGTTCCTGCACGGCGATGCGCAGTACGACGCGACCGTGAACGTCACACCGGGATCCAGCGGTGCCCAGACCTTCACGCTGCACATCAGCATCGAGAACGCAGCGCCCGTGGTCTCGCTGCTCGAGGCGCTGTCGAACCGGATTCGGCCGTGCCCGTCGACCTGCGCGCGGAAGCGTTCGATCCCGGCGATGATCCGCTCGAGTACAAGTGGGACTTCGGCGATGGCTCGCCACCACAGACCGGTCCCGATCTCCGGCGTGTCACGCACAAGTACACGTCGATCGCGCCCGTCGTCGTCACACTCGATGTCCGCGATCCCGACGGGCTTGTCGCAACCCGCAAGATCCCGCTCGGCGCCCGCGGGTTCAACGGCACAATCGGCGGAACGCAGAACGTCGGCGTGAACGCGCTGCCGCAGGAGCCGGACTGGCCCGGCGTGTCGACCGCGGTCGGACCGCGCTACGGCGCAAACGCCGATGGCTGCCTGTACACGATATCGTTCTACGATGATGCCACGCGGACCGCGATCAACGCGTCCTTCGCGACCGAACCCGGAAAGGGCCTCGAGACCCGCGAATACTCGTTCGTCAGCCCGATCGACGGATTCGGGTCCATGGCTCGAACCCGGCAGCGCGATCGGCAACCTGGTTATCGCGAAGACGCCCGAAGCCTATTCCTTCTTCAAGAGCGGTGGCACGCAGAACCAGAGCAGCGGCAACAGCGGAAATACCGGCGGCGGCATCCTCGGTAGAGCGCACAACCCGATCAACCGCGCGAAGAAAGCACCGCAATACGCGTTCTTCGAGCTGATGCGTGGTGCCACCGGACTGTTGCCGCCGTTCATGTTCCGCCGGATACGTGGTCGGCCATCGCACTCACCGGCAGCCTCTGGATCGCAGTCGGCATCTGGAGAATCCAGCCGGGCGGTTCGAATCGGCTGGCGCGTCGGGTGCTTTGGCAGCCGCTTGGGCCAGGGCGGCCATCAGCCTGTCAGGTTCTGTGCAGAGCTGGTGCATTCAGGACACTGCGGCGCAAAATCTGCGGCTCTGTCGTCCCATCTGGCTATTCCGTCATCTCCTTCGGTCAATCTCCGTGACCAGGCCGGCGTCGGGCTGGGTCTGTGGCCGTGGCACGATGGGCGACGGGGCGGTTCGCAGTGTCTCTGGTCCGTTGGGAAGCAAGCGGAGGGATGTTGATGCGTGGGATGTGCCTGTCGCCATCGGCAGATGGGTCAAATCCAGCGAGCTGCACACGTTCTTCTCTTGCGGCTCGATGAGGCCGCTCCCAACATGGTGCTCGGCGGTGGTACTCCGGGAACGCCAACCTCGTCGTAGCGTTGCAGTTGGAGGCCCGGGACCGTCGAATGCGCTGAATTGACCTGATCGCAAAACATGTCCGAGTCGTCAACTCAGCATGCGCACTGGTCGACCGTCGAAGTGGAAGCGACGGTTGAGGATTACTTCGAAATGCTGCTGAAGGAGTTGCGCGGGGAGTCATTCAGCAAGGCCGAACACAACCGCGGCCTGCGCAAGCTCCTCGGGGGCAGATCGAGGGGTGCGGTTGAGCGGAAGCACCAGAACATCAGCGCGATCCTCATCGAGCTGGGGCTTCCGTACATTGTGGGCTACAAACCACTTCGCAATTACCAGGACCTGCTGCGAGACAGCGTGGCGGATCGGGTCGATCGCTCACCGGAACTCGTCGCGTTGGTCGAGGCGGAGGTCGAGCGCCCGGCCGACGTGCCCACCGTAGACGAGATTCTTCGCGCACTGGTCGATCGGCCGGAGCGGCGGGGATATCGTGATACGGGCCGGGTTCGGGAACGCGAGCTGACCCGACGCAGGCGTCCCAACTATCTCCTGATGGAGGCTGCGAACTCGGCACTCGGCGCAGCCGGTGAGCAGTTTGTGCTCAACTTCGAGCGGGCGCGGTTGATCGCCGGCGACCGGCCTGGATTGGCGGACCGGATAGAACACGTTTCGTTGACGCGCGGGGATTTCGAAGGCTTCGATGTGCTGTCATTCGAACCGACCGGTCAGGAACGGCTGATCGAGGTCAAGACGACCCGGTATGGTGCGTACACGCCATTCTACGTCACGCAGACTGAACTGGATCGGTCGCGAGAAGACTCTGACCGGTACCACGTGCACCGAGTGTTCGGTTTCCGGGAACAACCGAAGCTCTTCACACTGCCCGGCCCGATCAACGAATCATGTCAGCTGGATCCCGCCCAGTACGTGGCACGTGTGGGCTGAGGCAAAGCGGTGGCCGGCAGTAACTCAGGCGGGCGGCGGATGGGAGGGACCGGCGTGTGAACCGGGAGGCATCGACCGGCTTGGTCTGGACCTGTGGGCCGCCTGCGCCTATCCTTGCGCCGCGACTCCTGATCGTCCTCCTGATTCGTACGACCATTGATCATTCTGCACGCCATATGGCCCGAGGGTTCGGGCCTGAGCGTTTTCGGCGAGGACGGCGCTCGGGTGGTGGGCGGCGCACGGCGCAGATCGGCGACGACGAAGCGGACGCCGGCGCATCCCTTCGCCTGCGATATCGAGACGCTGGACTCGGCGCTCTCGGAGGTGGCGGGCATCTTCGTGGCGGACGGTGCCGGGAGCGCGCGCCTCGAGCTGCGGCTGCCCTCGTCGTCATCGTGCCCGCAGCCGTCACCGCAGCTTGAGCGCTACCTCGCGACGACCTCGCCGGCGACGCCGAGGAACACGGTTCTCGCGGCGTGGCGGGTCCCGGCGCTCATCCTCGAGGCGACTCATGCGCTCGACGCACTGCCCGGCGCGGCGATCGCACGCGAAGCGGGCCGCCTTCCAGCCGACGTAGTGATCGGCGACAGCCTGCTCCATTTCGCGGAGCTTTCACGTTTCGCCCTCGAGGTGGTGGCGAGGGGGCGGGTGGTACCGGTTGTCGAACGTCGGGATGCCGGTCGCCGGCGCGGGCGTCAGGTGTACCGGGCGGTCTGGCGGCCCCATCTGACGGCGGCCGCCGATCGGTCTCGTCTCGCGGAGTTGGCGGCCGCGCTGCCACCGGTGGCCCGGGCGGCGGAGCCCGGCCGGCCGCCGCGCGCTGTTGTCGAGTTCGCGCTGAACGAGCTGGTTGACGCGTGCGTCCGCGAGGCGTGCGCGGCGGCGTCGCCTTCGAAAAGGACCTCGGTTTCACGCCGCCGGTCCGCGGCGGAGGTCTGGCTGAAGGCACTGTCATCACCGGACCCGACGGTCGACGCGCCGGCTGCGGACGTGCGGGAACTCGAGCGCAGACTTGATGAGTGGCTCGAGCCCGTGTGTGGCGCTGATGCCGCGTTCAGGACGTGCTTCCGGCTGTCTGCTCCATCGGATGCCGGGCCTCGGCGGGAAGGGGCGCGTGGTACCGGCGTCGGGCGTGCCGACCCGGCGGGCGGCGAGACGTGGCGGGTCGATTTCCTGCTCCAGGCGACCGATGACGCTTCGCTTCTCGTGCCGTCGGAGCGCGTGTGGACGAGTCGCGGCGCGGTCCTCGCATTGTCGGGCCGGAAGTTCGGTGATGCGGCGGAGACGTTGCTTGCGGACCTGGCGCGCGCGAGCCGGCTGTTTCCGCCGATCGAGAGGGCACTGTCCGGGCCTGTGCCGGCCGGTGTCGACCTGGATACGGCGGGCGCTCACTCGTTCCTGCGCGAGACCGCACCGCTACTCGAGCAGGCGGGGTTCGGCGTTCTCGTACCGCCGTGGTGGAAGAGGAATCCGACCAGGCTGGGGGTGCGGTTGAGCGCGACGCCGGCGGCGGAGGGCAATGGCCGGTTCGGCCTCGATTCCATCTGCGACTATGAATGGAAGCTCGCGCTCGGCGACGACGCACTGTCGATCGACGAGTTCAAGAAGCTCGCGCGACTGAAGGTGCCGCTGGTGCGCACGCGCGGGCAGTGGGTCGAGCTGCGGCCCGAGGACGTCGAAGCCGCCCTGTCGCTCATCGAAGGCGACACGGCGGACGCGCGGATGACGGCGGCGGACGTGGTACGCGTCGGCCTCGGCATTGCGGCATCGCCCGCGGGGCTGCCGGTACTCGGGCTGGATGCCGGCGACTGGCTCGATGACCTGCTCGCGGCCGCCGACCGGCCACCTCGGAGAATGAAGGCGCCGCCCGGGTTCAACGGAAGGCTGCGGCCGTATCAGGAGCGCGGGCTCGCATGGCTCTCTTTACTCGACGGTCTCGGCATTGGCGCCTGCCTTGCCGATGACATGGGGCTCGGCAAGACCATCCAGCTGCTGGCCCTGCTGGTCGCGCAACGGAACGGCGCGGCGCGTTCCGGTTCGGAGAGCAGGCGACGTGGCAGCCCGAAACAGCGAGGCACACGACGGGCTTCACGAAGCACGCAGGCTTCCGGTGCGGTCGGACCGACACTGCTCGTCTGTCCGATGTCGGTCGTCGGCAACTGGCAGCATGAAGCGGAGCGCTTCGCGCCCGACCTGCACGTCCACGTGCACCACGGTGCCGAACGGCCCGCAGGCAGCGCGTTCAAGCGCGCGGTGAAAGCCGCCGACCTGGTCGTCACGACGTACGGACTCGCCGCACGGGACCGCGATCGACTCGCCGCGGTGAAGTGGGCGCGCATCGTCCTCGATGAAGCGCAAAACATCAAGAACAGCGCGGCCCTCCAGGCCCGGGCCGTGCGCGCGATCCCGGCGGCCCGTCGCGTTGCGCTCACTGGAACGCCGGTCGAGAACCGGCTGTCCGAGTTATGGTCGATCTTCGAGTTCCTGAACCCGGGCCTGCTCGGTGGTGCGACCGAGTTCCGCAACCGTTTCGCCCGGCCCATCGAGCGCTACCACAACGAGGACGCCGCGGCCCGGCTCAAACGCGTCACGGCGCCGTTCATCCTGCGACGACTCAAGACCGATCGCGCCGTCATCCGGGACCTGCCGGACAAGATCGAAATGAAGGTGTACTGCAACCTCACGCGCGAGCAGGCCACGCTCTATCAGGCCGTCGTCGATGAGATGCTCGACCGAATCGCCTCGAGCGATGGCATGAATCGCCGCGGCCTCGTGCTCAGCACCATGATGAAGCTGAAGCAGGTCTGCAATCATCCCGCACAGATGCTGGCCGACCGGTCCGCGATTTCCGGCCGGTCCGGCAAGCTGGCCCGCCTCATCGACATCCTGGGAGAGGTCATCGAAGCGGGCGACCGCGCGCTCGTCTTCACTCAATTCGCCGAAATGGGACACATTCTCGAGGAGCATCTGCGCGAGCGGTTCGGCCAGGCCGTGCCATTCCTCCACGGAGGAACCTCGAAGAAGGCGAGAGATGCGATGGTCGCGCGCTTCCAGTCCGATGGCGCACCACCCATCCTGCTCATCTCGCTTCGTGCAGGCGGCACCGGTCTCAACCTCACTGCGGCGAGCCATGTCATTCACTTCGACCGATGGTGGAACCCCGCCGTCGAGGACCAGGCGACCGATCGCGCGTTCCGCATCGGTCAGAAGCGCAACGTTCAGGTGCGCAAGTTCATCTGCACCGGCACACTCGAGGAACGCATCGACACCATGATCGAGGAGAAGAAGGACCTCGCCGATCGCATTGTCGGATCCGGCGAAGCGTGGCTCACCGAGCTGTCGACCGACGAGTTGCGCGACATCGTCACACTGTCCACCGACGCAGTCGTCGAATGATGGCCCGGTACGACTGGTATCCGCGATACGAGCCGTCGACGCCGCGCAAGGCGAAGGACGGCATTGCCGCACGCAGCAGGAGAGGTCGCATCGGGGAGAGCTGGTGGTCGGGCCGGTTCATCGCGGCACTCGAGAACGTCGCGATCGACACCCGCCTCTCGCGCGGCCGGTCCTACGCGCGCAGCGGCCAGGTCATGGACCTCGACATCCGTGCGGGCGTCGTCACCGCCCGCGTCCAGGGTTCGCGGGCGAAGCCGTACGCAGTCCGCATCGACATCGATCCCTTCTCCGATGACGAGTGGGAGGCCGTCGAGCACGCCATGGCCGCGCGCGCGATCTTCCTGGCGAAGCTGCTCGCTGGTGAGATGCCGGCCGAGATCGAAACGGCGTTCGACGCGGCGGACCTGCCACTGTTCCCCGAAACGCGGCACGACCTGCGAACCGACTGCTCCTGCCCCGACATCGCGAACCCGTGCAAGCACATTGCCGCCACCTTCTACATCCTCGCGGAAGCCTTCGACGCCGATCCATTCCTGATCCTCGCATGGAGAGGTCGGCCGCGGACCGAACTGCTCACTCGATTGCGCGAGCTGCGTGGCGATGCGGCCAAAGAACGGCGTGCGGCCCGGCCGGGGCGCGCGGGTGGGCCGGACGCGACCACCGAAGGTGTGCCGCCTCTCGAAGCGTCCATCGACCACTTCTGGTCCGCCGGCCAGCCGCACCTCGCGACGCCACCCGACCTCGACGCACCCGCCGATGCATTGCTCGTCGAGCTGGGCCCGTCATCGGTCCGGGTCGGCCGCGACGATCTCGCCGACCGACTCACCGCCCTCTATTCCCGCTTCGTCGCCCGGGCCCGCGAACGCTATGAAGGCGACGCGATCAATCCGGGCTGATGGCTCGCCCATGTCTTTCCGGTCTGCGCCACACTTCCATCAGCAGTCGTTCTGCGCGGCGCACCGGATCGCCGCCCCGGCCTGACCGCGCGTGCACGGCGCGAACGTGCGACTGTCGTAGCGTTACCGTCGGTGGTGTGCTCGCCTGCCGGGCAACATCCGACAACCACGGCCTGAACGCCGTCGCGATCCGGATAGCTACCGCATAGCGGGAACCATCCTCACGGATGTCGCCAAACGTCGGTCAGCCGATAGCTCGAGGTCGCGCGACGGATCGGCGTCGAGCGTTTGCGCGAAGATGCCGGTCGGCGCAATATGGGTGGCCAGGAAGGGCAGGTTGACGAAAATGGTCGGACGAAACGACGCCGCGGCGTCTGTCATGCATGTTCTCGGTGGTCCCGGAGCCTCGAATTCCGTTGCCGACTCGCGCGCCGGTCCGGCGATGCCATGTTCACTCGCATGGGTGGTACGCCTCGAAACCGAGCCGCAGTTCGAAAGGGCGGCTCGACCGGAGCGCCGCGAACAGTGCCGCCTGCGGATCGCTGCTTCGAGCGCCACCGCAAGCGACGCTGAGAATCAGGATACACAGCATTGGCCGCGGAGACTGAGAACCCGGTGGATCGTCAATCGCCATCAATCGGCGGACAGACCTGCAACATCAGGAACAGTCGAAAAGTGATATCCGACCGAACCGGCAATGTAGCGAGCCAATCAGCACAGGACCACCGACACCGGGCGTGACTCGGGTTCATTGGGATGCGATGTCGGTCGGACTTGCCTGCACCCGGCAATTCGTCGAAGCTACCCGATACCGGCCCGCCCTCCGGAATGAAGGATCGCAGGTTCGGCACGTAGTGGCCGGCACGCAGTTTCCCGGAAACCAGCGAAGCGGATGATGATGCCCACGATGAGATACGCCAGCGGTACCTCGAGGTCAGCCATGTCGACGCCCGGGACCAGGGCGGCGCTGCCGGTAGCGGCGGGCGCGCTGTGTCTCATGCTGGCGGCCTGCGGCCGGACCGCCGAGCCAGCTCCGCCCGCGGAGTGCGTGGATGCATGGAGCGCACCGGACGCGAGCCAGCTGGTCGACACGCTCGTACAGGCGACGAGCGGCGACCGCGTGATCTGGACCGATTACGACATCGGGGATGGGGCGTACGCACTCTACACGCCGGCACCGGACTCGAGCGGTGTCTGCATCGGGCTGTGGAAGGACGGGCAAGCGGTGAGCTTCACTCGGCTGGACGAACAGCCCAAGCTGCTCACGCCGCTCTACGGCTACTACTTTCGTTCCGACTGGTACGGCGGACCGGACGCCGACATGCTGAGGCACTCGGAGCAGCCGGCGGCAGTGCGGACCTGGCTCGAGTCGACCGGCGTGCCGACCGCCATCGTCATGCCCGTGACGGTCCCCGAGTTCCCGTTCAAGCTGCCGGCGCTCAAGAAGGCGCAGCTCGCGATACACGAGGCCTTTCACGTGAACGTGCAGGCGCCGCGCTGGTACGCGTCCACGGGCAACTGGCCGGCCTGGGATCAGCAGCCCGACCGGGCCGGCGTCCAGACGTGCTACGCGGCGAACGACGCCGTCGCGGCCGCGCTCGAAGCCGAACGCGAGCAGCTCGTCGCACTCATCGAGAGTCTGATGGACGGCGATTCGACACGCGCGTGCGAAGCGTGTCGCGCGTTCCTCGCGAAACGGATGGAGCGATACGCGATGCTGTCGGACGTGCGCGTAATGCGCGCGGATAGCACACCCGGCACATGCGCCGAAGCGGAAGCGATCATGGAGCTGGAGGAAGGAATGGCGGACTACGGCAGCTGGACGGTCCTCTACGACGTCGGTGTTGCCAGCCGCAAGGACCTGATCGACCGCTACCGCGCAATGCAGAGCGACATGTACTACCTGACCGGCAACATGGAGATGCACGCGGTCCAGCTGATCCAGCCGGACAGCATGGCGGACATCATGCGGGAAATCGCGCAGTCGACGGGGCCCGACGACGGGGCTCCGACCGCGGTCCTGGCCCGCGCACTCGTGTCGTTCTGCCCGGCGGCGAGCGATCCGCCGAGTGGGAACGGCTCGACATCC
>Ga0210096_1000156_pt1 | contig 27928 bp, 28 predicted proteins | sample China_Galinas_PW_4_FD_184864 | JGI IMG/M metagenome (GOLD analysis project Ga0210096, IMG submission 184864) | Wetland microbial communities from San Francisco Bay, California, USA, that impact long-term carbon sequestration - China_Galinas_PWA_D2... | ecosystem: Environmental > Aquatic > Marine...
CCCGTCATGCCGATCTAGCCAAATGGGAACAGGAGCATATTCCCTATACCATGCGCAAAAAGCGCCAAGCCTTTTTTGCTGACGATCAAAGCCAAAAAGCGGGAAATTCTTAGCGCGGATTTGCGGGGAATTTCGACAGCCTAGATAGCCTCCCGCCCGTATCGAGTGTCGATCTCACTGCGGAGCAGGTAGCTGCGAGCAAGATGTGAGGTAAGCGTACACAGAGACAAATCCGCTGGGAGCAGGGTGGAAACCATGGATGGTCTTCATCAAGAGATGCACCGAGGAACCCGAAAAGCCCCAAAGGCTCCAGTACGAAGAGAAGAGATGAAGCTGCAGAGATGGAACACGAACGGGGAGGAGTCACCTCCCTCGATACGGCGTAAGCTCGGGCGAATTCTCGGATCAAGGAGCGGGCCGGTGCTCGCCGAGCCGCGCGATTGGGTCACTGTGCTCTCTGGAGCGATGACGAATTCGCTCGCGGCACGCTGCCTCGATCTGCGCTCGGATGCGATCGGCACGCTCGACGGAGTTGGTCTCCACGCGCAGCTTGCCGTCGCCTGTCCAGGCGGTGGCCAGAAGGGTGCCAATCCGACCGTCCTCAGCGAGATCGCCCGGGTGGCGGAACAGGTAGCATTCGTCCGGCCCGTCGCCGCGTGTGGACTCTATGCCCTCGATGGCCTTCAGCGCTGTCTCGATCTCGGCGCGCAGCGGGGGATCGAACTCGAAGCGGTCGACGGTGAGCAGGAGGGTCTCGCCACGACCTCCTGCACGTCGCGCACCTCGCCGGTCAGCATGTCTTCCAGCTTCAGGCTGCGACCTGGCTCGACGCCGCGGACCTCCCAGACGGAGAGCCATGCGGCCTGCTGCGCTTGCAGCCATGCCCGCTCGGTGCCGGATAGGCGCTGGTCGCTTTCGTGCCCAAACCAATGCGCGACGGGCCTTTTCTCGAGCAGGACCTGGTAGACCAGGAAGGGCGCCAGAAGCTCGATCGCTTCGTCCCGAACCGTCAAGCCCCGTGCGGTCCGGAGCCAGTCGTCGCCGAAACGCCACCCGGCAAAATCCATCATCCCCTCGACCAGACGCCCGTCGATCTCATGCAACTCCGCGGCACTCTTGGCGCTGCCCGCGCTGCCCACGCCTACCGGTTGCCGCAAGGGGCCTCCGTCGGACGCGGACGGGCTCGAGCTTTCGTAGGGCATGGTGAGCCGCACCTCCACATCGCCGTCGCCCTTGAAGCGCTCGCTGACTGGGGCCGCCGAGCCCATCCGGAAGTGGTCGGCGTGCTTTGAGAAAAAGGCGGCAACGGCATTTGCGCAGGCAGCGACGACGCGCACATCCCGCTCCTCGAGAGGACGCGGGGTCCCGTCGCGGTCTCGATGCTGGGCCCAGGGATAGCCGGAGGGGCCGGCAACCGGCCAGCCGTGCTCGGCGGCCTCGCGACGCATCCGCGGCGGTAGGTCCGCACCGCGCTCGAAATTCAGTGACAGGGTTGTCGTGCCCATATCCAGGGGGCTGTTGCTGTCCCGAAGACGATCCTGCTCGATGCCGGTCAAGAACCTCTCCATCGCCAGATGGGAGGGGAAGATGATCATGCCCAGGCTCTCGCCCAGGGCGCCGATGATGGAGACGCACGCGCCCTCGATCCCGAATGCCGGGATATCGAGGCGCAGCACCTGTGAATCCGAAGCCAGCTTCCAGGGAGCTGCCCGGAACAACGCCTCGGCGGCGTGAAACAGCGCGGCGACGACACCCGCCGTGACGCGTCCGTTCTCGAAATAGCTCGGACCCTCGTCGCTCTCGCCGGACATGGCAGCCAACATCTGGGCGATCAGAGCGCTCAGCTCGGGTGTCGGGGCCACGACCACTTCGATATCCGGCACCGCCTCTCGCAGCTCAGCGGCCAGGCGCCCATCGGATACGCGGACACGCTTCGGTCTACGCGGACGACCTACCAGGGGCGAGGCTATGGCGTGGAGCAGCGTCTCGGGGAAATGGACCGCGGGTCCGTTGGGGTCGATCAACGCCTGGCCTACGACGAGGCCCTCCGGCAGCTCCAGCCACAGATCCATCCCAGGCCGGAAAGGTACCGCCTCGGTGATGTAGACCGGAAGTGTCAGTCGCCCCCCGACCCACTCGCGAACTCGGGATGCGGGTCTCTGTGTCCGCCGTTTTCCGGGTTTTGCCGGGCTTCTGCTTCTCTTGCTCATAGGGGGCACCAGGGCGAGGCTTCGATCTTCCCGCAAGGAATCCAGGGGCTTGTCCACCGTCGCGGGGTTGCTATGTTAGAGCAATTCGGCGGGGATTGGACATCCGGGGCGTTCTGTAGGAGCGGTCGCTGACCGCGATCGACGGCGGGCGGACCCGCGGGACGGGTATTGCGGCTATGAGCCGCTTCTACACCGCGCGGACGAGGGGCAAGACGGCTGCCTGTCGAGCGCCTCCAACGACCGGAAGACGTTGGCTGTACGGGTACAATGTGAGCCATGATCCCAAAGCGGGCTGCCGGAGTCCTGCTCAGCCTAAGGATTGGTCGCGTGGTGAAGTATCAAGTGGCCGGACGCAGGGTGCGAGGCGGAGGCCCGCGCAAACGAGCCGGAAATGCAGCGAGACGGTAAAGCGATCTTCATCGCTGAGCAGGCTGGGAAAGAGCCGAAAGCCCGACGCAGATGGACCACACCCGCTGCGGTGTTGGAACAGCGCGTCTCTACCAGCGCTCTCCAAAAGGCCTGAGATCCAGCTCGAAGGTCCAGGCGGAGCGCGGTTGCTGGCTGAGAAAGTAGACGGACTCGGCAATCGCCTCGGGCTTGGCGAAGAAGTCGTCCCGGCGGTCGGGAAACATGGCCCGGGAGGCGGGCATGTCGATCACGGCGTCGATGATCACGTAGGCGACGTGCAGGCCTTCGGAGCCGAGTTCCCGAGCCAGCGACTGGGCGAGGCTGCGCTGGGCGGCTTTGGCCGAGCAAAAGGCGAGGAAGCCCGCAGCACCTTTGAGCGAGGCGGTCGCGCCGATGACGATGAGGGTCCCCTGGCCCTCGCGGCGCATGTCCGGGACCACTTCGCGGGCGGCCAGGAGGCAGCCGAGGGTGTTGACCCGCCAGGCCGACTCCAGGTCCTCGGGGGTGGTCTGGTCGAAGCCGGCGAAGTCGCGGGTCGAGGCGTTGTAGATGAGCACCGATGGCGGGCCCAGCTCTTCACGGATACGCTCGAAAGCCGCGCTCAGGGCCTCGGCGTCGGTCGCGTCGGCCACATAGCTACGGGCTCCCGGGGCTCGATATTCCAGCTGGCTCAGCGGGTCCGCTCGGCGCCCGATCAGGCCGACCCGGTAGCCGCCGCGGGAGAAGCGCTGGGCGAAGGCCCCGCCGTTTCCGGGCCCTGCACCGACGATGACGCAGACCGGGACAGTCACCTCTGGCTCGCTTCGTAACTCTCGATCCACGGGGTCACGGGCTCAGTCTTCATGGGCGTAGCTCTTGATGATGTAGCCGCCGGACTTCTCGTCCAGCTCCAGCTCCAGCCGGCCGCGGGTCTGGGCCTCTTCCAGGAGCTTCCCGAAGGTCTTGAAGCCGTGGTAGGACTCGTTGAATCCCGGCTTGCGACGCTTGAGGGTCTGCTTGACCATGGAGCCCCAGACCTTCTCCTCCTCGCCCCGCTCCTCGAACAGGTCCTCGACCGTCTCCAGCACCAGGTCCAGGGCCTCCTGGCGTTTCTCCTCTTCGGCCTGGGCGGCGGTCTTGGCAACGGCCTTCTTCTTGGTCACCTTCTTCGCCGCCGTGCGGCGTTGCTTCTCGCTCTCGCGCACCAGGTCGTCGTAGAAGATGAACTCGTCGCAGCTGGCGATCAGCAGGTCGGAGGTGGACTGCTTGACCCCCACACCGATCACCAGCTTGTTGTTCTCGCGCAGCTTGCTGACCAGGGGCGAGAAGTCGGAGTCGCCGCTGACCACCACGAAGGCGTCTACGTGGGATTTCGTATAGCAGAGATCCAGGGCGTCCACCACCATGCGGATGTCGGCGGAGTTCTTGCCGCTCTGGCGAACGTGGGGGATCTCGATCAGCTCGAAGGCGGCCTCGTGCATGGCGGCTTTGAACTCCTTGTAGCGGTCCCAGTCGCAATAGGCCTTCTTGGCCACGATGTTTCCCTTGAGCAGGAGGCGCTCCAGCACCTTCTTGATGTCGAAGGCGGCATATTTTGCGTCGCGAACGCCCAGTGCGACGTTCTCGAAATCACAGAACACAGCCATGTTGCGGGTCTTGGGCTTTACGGTCATGGGTTTCCCGGGCGGGGTTGAGATTGAGCCTCGGCCAGCGGGTCGGGGCTTCGCCGATTGTGCCAGAAATCGGCGGGTGCTGCGGCTGGCGCCGCAGATCGGGCGGAAGGGAGGAATGAGTCGTCGCGCCCTGGGTCCTGGTGCAGGAGACGAGCCCGAGGAGCGACGTGTCGGAGACAGGACAGGGTCCCGAGCCCCGGTAGGCGGTCGGTCAACGTCCGGGCACCGGCAGCTCCGCCCGCTCGGCACAGGCGATGCAACGTGCGGCGGCGGGATCGTAGTCCAGGCGCCTTTCGGCGATCGGCGCGCCGCAGTCCACGCAGTATCCGTAGTGCCGCTCCTCGATCCGCTTCAGGGCCGCCTCGAGATTGCGAAGCGCGACCCGGCGGCGGCGCTCCAGCTCCTGGGACATGGCCTGCCCCTGCAGGGCGTCCATGCGAGAGAGCCGCCCCTGTCGGGACTGATCCAGCTCTACGGTCTCCGAGGATTGCTGCTCGATCTGGTCGAGATCCAGCAGCTCCTGCCGCATCTGGAGGAGTCGCTTACGGAAGTTCTCGATTTGCCGGCTGTCCAAGCTCATCGGCTGTCCAAATTGGGGTGGGTGGCGGGGAACAGGCTGACTCGAGCAGCCCTGAGCACAGCGTAGCATTGGTCTGCGGTCCTCGGTGCGATCGGGATCGCCTTCGCCTTGTCCGGCCTGGTGCTGGTGGAACACAGCCTCAGGGGGCTGGCGCATTGACGACGCGTCGCGGCCGCGCGGGTGGCCCTGCGTCCCCTAGACGGGCGACCCGATCAGCCTGCCATGGCGCTCGGGCTCGATGCCGAGGGCAGGGTGTGGGGGCTGACCGCGTACGGCGATGGGGTCTATCGCTTGCCTGTCGAGCGCGCCAAGGCGCTGACGGAGTGAGGGTTCGGATACCGGCTGTCCGGGGCAAATCTGTTACCCTTGCGAATCAGTCCGAGACGCCGGAATCGAATGAGGTGGCAGCGGCCATGGCCAGCGAACACGAGATGCAAGACATGCAAATGGATGGGTCCTCCCTGTATCGAGAGGAGGTCTTCACCGATAGGCGCATCGGGACCTTGCGCCGAATGACCCCGGTCAAGGGCGACGGCTCGCAGGACCATGACCGAGAGGTGTCGTTCGTGGGGCAGGCCCAGCTCTACACGCCGGCCGGCTCCTTGCCCCTGTCGTTCGAAATCCCGGCGGCGAGCCTGGAGCAGGCCGTCGCCGGTTTCGCCGAGTCGGCGAAGCAGGCAGTGGATCAAGCCCTCCGAGAGCTGGAAGAGATGCGCCGCGAGGCCGCATCTTCGATCATGGTCCCAGGCGCCGGTGGCGGCTTGGGGGGCATGGGGGGCATGGGGGGTGCCCCGGGTGGCGGCGGGAAGATTCAGCTTCGCTGAGCGGGTAGCAAGATGTTGCGGGGCGTGGTGGCCGGGGGACAGAAGATCCCTATCTCGATCCGGTAGCCCTGGCGGGCCAAATGCAGGACGATGTCGTGGACCAGCCACAGCTCCCGCGGCCGGCGCAATGCCTGGCGGACCAGGCTCAGGCGCATACATTCGTGCAGTCGCCGCCAGCCCTCATGCTCCAACCTGGCCCAGGGGATCGCGCCCCGCAGGGCAAGGCCGTCCCTTGCGGCCAGTCTTCGGCAGAATCCGGAAAAATCGAGCGCCAGGCAGTTCTTCCTCACCGGCCTGATCGGCCCATAGGCGTCGACCCCGGTGGAGTCTCGCTGCAACAAGTCGTAGCCCAGCTTCCAGGCCATCTCGCGATCCCGTCGAGGCAGCTCTCCGCAGGCGTGCTGCGAAAGCAACAGGTCCAGTCGCTCGAAGATCTCCGAGAGGCGACCATGGAGACTGTACGGATTTGGCATCTCGGGGCACTCTCGGACGGGAGGGACTTGATCTCGCAAGACTCTCGTGATCGACTGTGTGTTGCAAGCGTGCTAGTGTGTTGCGTACATGCCTAGTACTTGGGCTCGTCGGCGATGGTCTATTCGGTGTGTCGGTCAGGCACATCGCATGGTCCACTGGCTGTTTGGTCATGCGAGAATAGGCCTCCACGCGGACCGGTACGGGCGTTGCCATAGGTTGGGCGCCATTGGGTGAGGGAGTCCATCATGGTTCCCCCCTACGAGAATGAAGAATGATGTGATTCCGTCAGATGTGGTCGGGCAAATTTTACGGGCGAGCCCCGAGGGGGTTGCGCCGGCGGTCAAGGTCAGTTGAATAAGCTCGGGAGAGATAGGGTGATGAAAAAAATTTCCAGTATGGTGTTCGTCGGCGCCGTTGGGGCGCTCATGGGCGGTTGCGCCACTTACGATCTGGCCGGCACCAAGGCTATGACCCCGTCAGGCTCCGCATTCAGTCAGGAGCTGTACGAGGGCTATCGCTACCTGGCCGAGCTGGAGGACGACGAGAACGACTACCCGGATGCGGCCTTCTTCCTGGACAAGGCCGATCGCTCGGCAGAAGGCGAGGAGGTCGCTCCAGACGAGTTCTTCGACAAGTCGCAGCTTCCCGAGAGGAATGCTGTCGATGTTTTCATGCAACGGGAGCTGCCGCCGGAGGCCCAGGGCAAGCGCCTGCTTTCCGCCGATGGTGCGGCTCGGGCGACCGAGATGCGTGAGCAGCTGGACGGCAAGCTGGGTATGGCCTCGACCTATCCAGCGCTGGTCGCTGAGCTGCAGGTGGCCTACGACTGCTATCTGCAGGAGAAGGAAGAGGACAACCAGCCCGCGGATATCCATGAATGCGAGGAGGATTTCGAGGCGGCTCTTGCCAAGTTCCCGGTGGAGCAAATGCCGGAAATGCCACCCCCCGCGCCGCTGGATTATGTCGTCTACTTCGATCTCGACAGCGCTGCGCTCGACGGCGAGGCCATGGCGGTCGTGAGAGAGGCCGCCACGGCGGCCCAGGATAGGGACGCCGACGTGGTGGTGGTGGCCGGCCATACCGACACCTCGGGCTCGCAGAGCTACAACATGTCCCTGTCCAAGCGTCGTGCGGAGGCCGTTGCCCGGATGCTGGAATCGGAAGGTGTCTACTCTGGACGTATCGAGGTCGATCACTACGGGGAGACCGAGCTGGCTCTGGCTACGGGTGACGGCGTGGTGGCCCGCGAGAATCGCCGGGTGACCATCTTCGTCAAGTAAGCCCGGCGCCCCGTCGTCAGCCATCGACTCGGTGGCCGGCGGCGGGCAAGACTTCGGCAAGAGGGCCTGTGCCTGAAGAGGCACGGGCCTTCCTTGCTGTAACGAGCCACTCGTGTGGGGCCGCCTTGGGCGGCGGCCGGCTAGTCCAACCGGATGGCGTCCCAGGTGGTCCCGGACCGGGTCTCCAGGGTGGCGCCTCGAATCTCGCGGTATCGGCGTAGCTGGATGTATACCCGCTTGAGGCCGCGGCCAGGACTGAGCTGGAAGCTGGGTGGGCCGTTCAGTGGCAGCCATTCGGCTCCGCTGAGATCCGCGGATTCGCTGGCCCTGAATTGATTGGCATCGGAGGGGGTGGCGACGTCGAGTCTGACCCGGCGCTGGTGGGTCGAGCGGGCGCCCCCATTGATGGCCAAGCCCGGGGTCCCCAGGTCGGCACCCGGCTGCTCCATCGTCGGCCGAAACGCGGGAATCCGACAGGAAAAGGGGGATTGCGGTCCTTTGCCGAGCAGGACGACCCTGCCACGGTTTCTGGGGGCCCCGGAGATAGGCAGTCGCTGGGTTATGAAGCCGTCCTTGGACACGATCAGCACCAGGGGTGCCGAGGGGACGTCCCGAAATAGGACGCTTCCGTTGCCCGCACTGAGCTCACCGCCTAGCTGAATCGAATCGGCCGGTGTGCCCAGACACACCGAAGCCCCCTGCAGCGCGCGTCCCGTGGTCTTTTCAAGCACCGTGACCTCTATGTCCCCCGCCAGCGCTGCTGCGGGCAGGCTGCACACGGCCGCGATCAGCAAAGGAAGGAGCCGCGCGCGTTGGGTGGGGCCGCCCCTATCGGATGCCCGGTCCGGCTGAGATAGGTGTGACGATTTTGGCACAGTGCCCCCTGGGCTTGGGTGGTCGATGGCGCCACTGTGTGGATATTAGTCGGTTGTCGGATATTTGCACATGGCTGTCCCGGGGAACTGTGCAATCGCGCACAAAAGCACGCGTGCGCCCAGGTATCGGCGCTTCCAGCCGATGCCCCTAGGATCGCGGCACGATGGGAACTCTTCTTCTTGGCTCGGCCCCTTTGAACCTAGGTTGAATGCTCCCCGTCACCTCACTGTGCCGTTCGCCAGGTGCCTTGGGGAAAGCCGGACTGCTGGTAGCCGTAGAGCTGCTCAGGGGCGTTCGGGGCTACGGGCCAGGTCGGTCCGGGCATCACCGGGTGGGGTAGGGGCTGGGGGAAGTCACCGGTATAGCGCGGGCGACTGCGCTCCAGTGGCCTGAATTGGTACTGCTGCAAGCCGGTCCCTGGCTCCTGGGAATAGAATCTGCTGGGCTGGGATGTCGTCTCGGTGGGCGCCGGTGCATACCTCGGGGGAAGGGTGGCGGGTCCACTGTGGCCGAAGTGCTGTTGCTCTTTCTCGGTGAGGGGTCGGAAACGGGGAAGCTGGGCCACCTCTTCGCGCGTGGACTGGAGATAGCCGGGCGCGGTCTGGCCATAGCCGTTGGCTTGCTGCCAGGGAGGAACGAAGATCGGGGCCGCGGAGGGTTTTGGGGCGGGTGCAGGCGACGCCTGGCCCTGTTGGACCTTGGGTGGCGCAGGCTCCTCATCGCCGAGCCAGAGCATGAGGACTAGCGATATGGCGACTGGTGCGATCAACCAAGTCTTCTTCATGGCGGTCAGCTCCTCTCAATGTCGGAACCGAGGGGCCTGGCCTAAGTGTAGACCCCAGAGTCCTAGAACCTTGGTCTGCCGCAGTGAAACGTGGCAAATCAACTAATTAGGATATCCTAACATAACTATCTATGAGGAGTAGCGACGAATTGGTCGTCACGCGAGAGGCCAGTCGCCTGCGGCCGGCGGTCTTGTTGAGACCTCGCCTCGGGGTCCGGGGTCTCAGCTGCGGGGGCTCGAGCGCAGCACCTCGATCTGGAACAGGGTGTTGCGCTCTTCTTCTTCGAGGGCGGATCGGATGTAGGTGATGCTGTTTCGGTAGCGAGGGATGATCTTGTATTGACCGTTTCTTGAGCAGAATGAGGTTGCTCTTGGTCGGTGCGACCTTGATCCGCTGGTGGGTCAAGGGTCAGTCCCCACTACGGTGGTAGTTCGCGAGATCCGTCTCGCTTACCGGGGAGAACTCGTCCTCGGGGAACATGCTGAGCAGATCCCAGGCGAGGTTGAGGGTCTCGATCACGCTACGGTCCTCGTCCTCGTCCTCGCCCTCGTCCTCGCCCTGGCCTACGAAGCGCTGGTCGAAAGCGTCGGCGAAAGCGAGATGGCGCCGGTCTCGCTCCGACAGCTCGTCCGCGCCGATGATCCTAGAAGCCGCAGTTGACCGCTTCGAGTGGCTAGCAAGTGATTGTTTTGCTGATGGGTATTGAGAAATCTGGGACTGACCCGCGAGGTGAGCGGCGCTACGACCACCAGGGCACGCACGGCGCGGCGCCTGGCTGCGTTACAACTCGTTGGAATAGATAAACTATTCCGCCTCGTGTTCGAGCGGTTGCGTCGATTCACTGGATCGACAGGTCCGCTCTCACCTTGCCAGGCACCACGCCGCACCCACCCTGGCGGCCGTCCAACTGCGGTTTCTAGGATGATCGAGGCCAGGTTGATGAACATGACCACGTTGCCCAGCACCCCGGAGGAAGCGAGCTGCTCTCGGAAGAAATGGGCGTCGGCGTAGGACACGCCCGTGGCGGCGAAAACGATGGAAAAGCGGCTCTCCTCCTGGGCTCGCCTCTCGGTATCCAGGAGTCGCTGCAGGGTGTCGTCGATCATCTACTCGCCGGCTCCAGTCGGACCGTTCACTCCGGTCAGTCTGGCGCCTCCACGGGGATCAGCGGTAGGCGGGCTGGGAGATGGGACTGGCTGCGAGGTCCGCGGGCGAGCGTCCACCCGACGACTCCAGATCGATGCGGCTGTCGGCCAGCTCCGCCGCCTCTTCCGGGTACCGGGTGGTGAACAACACGGTCTTGCCCAGCTCGCGCAAGTCGTCCAGACGATGGTGGATCTCCTCTCGGTATTCCTTTCCGAGGCCTCTTGTGGGCTCTTCCCAGATCACCATGCGACGGGGCTCGACCAGGGCCAGGGCCAGGTCGAGCTGCTTTCGGCTCCACAGCGAGAGCTCACGCACTGTGGTATGGAGTGGGACCGTGGTCAGGCCGACCATCGAGAGGACGCGCAGTCCCGCCTTGAGGATCTGGCTGTCCTTGCGCCACTGGGCGTAGGGCTCGTCGGAAGAGACGTCACTGTTGCGCGAGGCCAGGATGAGATGGTCCGCCACCGTGAGCGGCTCGAACAGGTTGCCGTGCAGGAAGGTTCGAGCAAGGCCGGCGGCCGCAATTCGGGTGGGCAGCCAGCCGGTAATCTCTTCTCCGCCGAAGAAGACCTGTCCGGCGTCGGGCCTCAGGTAGCCTGTCAGCAGGCCGACGAGCATCGATTTTCCCGAGCCTGGGCAGCCTGTGACGGCGGTGACTATGCCCTCCTCGATTGCGAGGCGCACCCCTTCCAACACGGGCACGGCGCCAAAGGAGCGCGTGAGATCGCGTGCCTCAAGTATGCAGGCCATGTTCTTTACGCCAGCTCTCCACAGCGCGCACCAGCAGCTGCTCGGTGGTGCCCTGACCGAGGATAAAGAGCGCAGAGTCGATCTCTTCGATACGGATCGGATACCAGAGCATCTGTATCCGCTGGCGCTCGAGCTGTGCGGCCAGGCTGACCGAGCCACGATTACAGGTCTGCTCGCCGGCGGCCCTGCAGGCCCTGGCCAGGGAATGGTCCAGCAGGGCGGTGAGCTTCTGGATCTCCCGGGGCTCGAAAGGGAGCTTACCTCGCTGCCGGATCACGGCCAACCTGCACTTCGCGCTGGAGATCGCGATTGCCCCCGTGCAGCGTCCTGTCTTACAGGTCGATGCGAACAAGGTGTCTGCGGGGTGGGAGCGAGCGATCGCGTCGCTCGTTGGCCCGGTCATGTCAGGGGGTGTCGCTGGCGCGGACGCTTGTCTCGCTTCAACGGACTGAGCGCCCGCTCGATTGGCGAGCAGTGCGATCAGCCTCCCTTCCGCCCGATTGCGATCCACGTGCTCCATCCTGGCCGCGAAGTCGACCAAGTCGCCCCCCTGCGCCACATTGGTAGCAATGCCAGCTGTCGTTGGTCGTGCTGGTGAACAGGCGCTTGGTAAGATTGTGGCAGAAGGGGCAGAAATCCGCCGGCACCCTTGCGCTACGCTGCTCGGCATCGGGGATCGGTGTCTTGTAGACGGACGCGATGGCGTGAGGATCAAAGCGGTCTCTCTTCATTGCTCGTGTTTCTTGATCATCCGCATCTGGGTGGCGCCGCGCTGGACCGGATCGAAGCCGAGTCGCTCGTAGAATCGGATCAGGCGCTCGAGGCGCTCCTTCACTGCTCCACCTGCGCCAAGAGGCCGGGCATCGACCAGGACATTCTTCTCCGACAATGCAGCGAACGACAAAAAGCGCGTGACCAGGGTGCCACCTATCCCCTGGTTACGTGCCGCGGAAGGAACGAACAGGAAGTCGATGCTCATCTCATCCGCTTGCTCCGAGAAGCGAAGAACCGCAAGCTGGCCCTCATTGGCCGTCTGCCACTTGAACTCTCCGGAAAAGACGGTCTCCGTTACCGACGCCTGATGGACCGGCATGGCGGCTCGGGCTCGATGCGAGCCTCGACGCCGGTCAGCTCAGCTCCGAAATGATCTTGGGCACCATGCGCTCCATGGTCATCCTGGCCAGGGCGTGGTTGCCGCCCTTCTCGAGCACCGTGATAATGTGAACGTGGGGGTCGCGGTTGGCCCCCGAGCAGATCATCACCACTACGCCGTTGGGCGTATTGATGACCAGCTCATCGGTCGCCTGGAGCCCGAGCTTGCCCGCTGCCTCGTGGGCACCGCGAAAGATATCGTTGAACGTGGCACCTGCTATCCCCAAATCGAATTGCGGGTCGTGGCTGTCGGAGACCAGCATCTCTCCCGTGAAATCCATGATGCCGGCGGACCGGTAGCCTTTCACTCCCTTAATCTCAGCAAGAATGGACTCAAGGCTCATATCGCAATTTCCTCAAATTATTGCTTTCTCGATCAAAGCTGCGTATCTGGGCGCTACCCCACGCTACGCCAATTTATCACAAACGTGCGGGAGTTCAAGAGGAGATGCTAGGCGTTTCATTCATCCAATGGGATGAAGCTCGAGACCGCAGTGATCGATGGGTCGTTTGTTCCCGGTAATGACTTCTTATCGCGCGCATCGCTCGAAGGGGCGGCTTCATCGAGGCGAGAGAGCGGCAATTGAGCCCGGAGGGCACGCGGTATTATTTCGCCTCGATATTTCCTTTATTCTCAATCCTGGCTACCGGATTCTCGCCTATTTGTTTATCGAGTGGCTACTGTTGTATGGAGTGGTCGTCGAGGGGCAATATACCTTGGTGATTCCCGCCGCGTCCAGGATGTCGGAGTATTGCGTACAGGTGGCGATAGGCCGCGAGAGCCGTTCGCTTTGGCGTGACTCCTACGTCGACGGCCCGGATGCCGTCTCTGGCGGGCCCAGGCCGTGAGCCGGGCGGAGTCAGGCCACGGATTCGCGCCGATCGGTGTGGTCAGGTCCTGCTTCGGAGAGAAGTTCGGAATCCCACGCCAGCCGGGGCTGGTCCCGGAGGCCGAGGCGGTGGTGGAGCTGTTCCCTCCCCATGACCGCGCGGAAGCGGTCGAGGGGCTGGACGGCTTCTCCCATGTCTGGCTGGTATTCGTCTTCCACGGGGTCCCGGGGCCTTCGCGGGGGCTCAGGGTCAGGCCGCCCCGTCTCGGCGGAAACCGTCGCCTCGGTGTCTTCGCCAGCCGCTCCATGTTCCGTCCCAACCCGATCGGACTCTCGGCGGTGCGTCTCGAGCAGGTGGAGATCCGGGAGGGGCGTGCCCGGCTGCGGGTATCGGGGGTGGACCTGCTCGACGGCACCCCGATCCTGGATATCAAGCCCTACCTGCCCTACGCCGACAGCATCCCGGAGGCCCGGGCAGGCTATGCGCCGGCTGCCCCGCAGGCCATGCTGTCCGTGTCTTTTTCCCCACAAGCGGCGGCGGTCCTGGGGGCCCGGCAGGACGGGGAGAAGCTGCGTCGCCTGATCGACGCGGTGGTGGGTCTGGACCCGCGCCCGGCCTATCGAGCCGAAGAGGCGAGACGGCGTGTCTATGGGATGCGGCTCTGCGACCTGGTTGTGCGCTGGACACTGGATGATGCCGGGGCGTGCGTCCTGCAGCTGAGCCAGGTGGACCCGAGCGGTCTCAATGGAGCAGGTCGAACAACCTCACCCGATAGCGTCTGACCAGCTCGCTTTCGCCGCCCAGCAAGGAGAAGGCCTGCAGCAGAGTCTTGCGGGCAGCATCGTCGCCGTAGGCGCGGTCGCGCGCCATCAGAGACAACAGGAACTCCAGGGCCGCCTCATGCTCGCCGGCCAGCAGCTTGCGCAGCGCCAGCTGGTGGCATGCCTCGCTGTCGGACGGGTCGGCCTCAAGGCGTTGCGAGAGGGTCTCCTCCGTGGGGGCCTGCCCGAGCGCGACCTCCAGCCCCAGGCGTACCCGAAGCTGCATCACCTCCGGCTTGGTCTGCTCGTCTTCGGGCAACCGCGCAAGGCTGTCCAGGGCGCTGCGGGGATCGCCCGATGCGGTCTGCACGCTGGCCAGGGCCAGTAGCACCCGGGGGTTGCCCGGGTCGCTTTCGCGGGCCTGGCGGGCCAGCGCCAGGGCGGCATCCAGATCGCCCGCCTCGGCCAGGTCGCGGGCTCGGGCGACCAGGGTGTCGGATTCCCGCGGGATGTGTCGGTCGAGAAAGGCCCGGATCTGGGATTCGGGCAGCGCGCCTATGATCTCGTCGATCACCTCGCCATCCTTGAACAGCTTCAGGGTGGGCAGGCTGCGCACCCCGTACCTGGCCGCCAGCTCGCGCTCGGCCTCGGTGTCCACCTTTGCCAGGACGAGCTTGCCCGAGTAGTCCTCGGCCAGCTTGGCGAGCACTGGCATGAGGATGTGGCAGGGTTGGCACCAATCGGCCCAGAAATCCACCAGGACCGGGACCGAGTGGGATGCCTGGACGACGATCTCCCGAAAATTGTCCGCGGTTGCGGCTCTTGCGATCTCTGCCATGGTATGGGCCTCTGTCTCGCAGGGATGGGTGATTGCGAAAGCCCCGGCGTGGGGGCCGCCGTGACACGCTGCAAACAGGTTCCTGTATGCTCGACGACGGACTCCCTGCTGCCGACGGTCGCCTCGGCCACCATGCGAGGGCTTTCGCAGCCAACGGAATACCGATCGCATGATCGCCGACAAGGCGCGCGATTCTACCCGCTCGGGTGAGTCCCTGCGAGCCCCGCTTGAAAAGCCCGGGCTCGACATCCAGTGTTGGCTTCAGAGATTCTCTTCGATCCTGGCGAGGTCCCCATGGCCGAATCAGTGCTTGTGGTCTGTCCCGATTGCAGCGGCATCAACCGGCTCCCCAGGGCTCGCCTGGGCGAGGGCCCGAAGTGCGGCCGATGCCGGGCGCGCCTCTTCCAGGGGGTGCCCGCCAGCCTGGACGAGGAAGGCTTCGAGCGGCAGGTGGCTCGCAGCGATCTCCCGGTTCTGGTGGACTTCTGGGCGTCCTGGTGCGCGCCCTGCCATATGATGGCGCCTGTTCTGGAGCAGACGGCCAGGGCCCGCGAGCCCTGGCTGCGGGTGGCCAAGCTCAACACCGAGGAGCACCAGGGGCTGGCCGGGCGCCTGGGGATTCGCAGTATCCCGACCCTGATTCTGTTTCGCGCAGGCCGGGAGCTTGCCCGCATCTCCGGGGCGATGGACGGCCGGGCGTTGGGTCAGTGGCTGGACGGGCAGCTGTGATGTCCGCCGGTCGCTCGTGGACAGGAAGAGAATCCATCGAGTAAAATCCGCGCGGTTGGGTCCGCGCAACTTGGCGCCGATCCCCGGATTTTCGAAGCGGACGGGACTTCTACCCGTCGCCCATGGGCTTTGCGCGAGCGGGGTGCGAGAGGCGTGCATCGCGACCTAGAGTCCATGGGCGACGGGTATGAGCGCCCCTCCCGTCTCGCGTCCTTTCGGTGGAGATCTCCTTGAGACTGCGTGCCATTCTGGTCCTGGAAGACGGTAGCGTGTTCCGGGGGGAGTCCATCGGGGTCGAGGGCAGTACGGTCGGCGAGGTGGTATTCAACACCGCGCTCACCGGCTACCAGGAAATCCTGACAGATCCCTCCTATCGGCGCCAGATCGTCACCCTGACCTATCCCCATATCGGCAATGTGGGGACTAATGACGACGACGAGGAATCCTCTCGCGTCCAGGCGGCGGGCCTGATCGTGCGCGACCTCTCCGCCATGGCGAGCAGCTGGCGCAGCAGCGGGTCTCTCGACGACTATCTGCAGCGCCACTCCATTGTGGCCATCGCCGAGATAGACACCCGCCGGTTGACCCGCATACTCAGAGAGAAAGGGGCGCAGAACGGCTGCATCCTGACGGGTGAGACCCCGGACCAAGCGCAGCCGCTGGCCCAAGCGCGCGCTTTTCCGGGGCTCAAGGGCATGGATCTGGCCAAAGAGGTGACCACCCACCGGCCCTTCGACTGGGTGCAGGGGAGCTGGACTCTGCATGGCGGTATTCCGCAGGCACCCCATCCGATCGAGGAGAAGCTGCCTCTGCATGTGGTGGCCTACGACTATGGGGTCAAACGCAACATCCTGCGGATGCTGGTGGATAGGGGCTGTCGCATCACCGTGGTCCCCGCCCAGACTCCGGCGGAGCAGGTGCTGGCGCTGGACCCGGACGGGATCTTCCTGTCCAACGGTCCGGGCGACCCCGAGCCCTGCGATTATGCGATCCGGGCCATCGACCGGATCGTCGATGCCGGGGTGCCGACCTTTGGTATCTGCCTGGGGCATCAGCTGTTGTCCCTGGCCAGCGGGGCCCGCACGGTCAAGATGAAGTTCGGCCATCACGGTGCCAATCACCCGGTGCAGGACCTGGATCGAGGCTCGGTGATGATCAGCAGCCAGAATCACGGCTTTGCCGTGGATGAGTCCAGCCTGCCCGAGAGCCTGCGTCCGACCCACAGATCCCTGTTCGACGGCTCGCTCCAGGGCGTGCACCGCACCGACCGGCCGGCCTTCGGCTTTCAGGGCCACCCGGAGGCCAGCCCCGGGCCCCACGACGTGACGCCCCTGTTCGATCACTTCATCGAGCTGATGAAGACAGGGCCCCGGGACCGATGAGTCCGCCGGCGGCACAGGCATGACGATCGCCTGATCTGCGGTCCGGCCCGTCTTCAAGGTGGTTCGGTCGGCCCGCGCTCGACAGCAACGGGACCCGGTTGCCTTGCTCCCAATAACACTCACAGCCCTGTAGATCGCGCTTAGCCCATGCCCAAACGCACCGACATAGAGAGCGTCCTGATCATCGGCGCCGGCCCCATCGTTATCGGCCAGGCCTGCGAGTTCGACTACTCGGGGGTCCAGGCTTGCAAGGCACTGAGCGCAGAGGGTTATCGGGTGGTCCTGGTGAATTCCAATCCGGCCACCATCATGACCGATCCGGACATGGCCGACGCCGTCTACATAGAGCCGATCAACTGGCAGACGGTGGCGCGGGTGATCGAGCGCGAGCGCCCGGATGCGCTGCTGCCCACCATGGGAGGGCAGACCGCGCTCAACTGTGCCCTGGATCTGGTGCGCGAAGGGGTGCTGGCGCGCTTCGGGGTGGAGATGATCGGCGCCTCGCGCGAGGCCATCGACAAGGCTGAGGACCGGGATCTGTTCCGCCAGGCGATGAAGCGTATCGGCCTGGATATGCCCAGATCGGCCATCGCCCACAGCCTGGAAGAGGCCTTGCAGGTTCAGGTGCAGATCGGCTTTCCCGCGATCATCCGGCCGTCCTTCACCCTGGGCGGCTCCGGCGGCGGCATTGCCTACAACCGAGACGAGCTGGTGGAGATCTGCGAGCGCGGGCTGGACCTGTCGCCCACCAACGAGCTGCTGATCGAGGAGTCCATCATCGGCTGGAAGGAGTTCGAGATGGAGGTGGTCCGCGACCACAAGGACAACTGCATCATCGTCTGCTCCATCGAGAACCTCGACCCCATGGGGGTGCATACCGGCGACTCGATCACCGTCGCCCCGGCCCAGACCCTGACCGACAAGGAGTACCAGATCATGCGCGACGCCTCTCTGGCGGTGTTGCGCGAGATCGGCGTGGACACGGGCGGCTCCAATGTGCAGTTCGCCATCAATCCCGACAACGGGCGCATGATCATCATCGAGATGAACCCGCGCGTGTCCCGCTCTTCCGCCCTGGCCTCCAAAGCCACGGGCTTCCCCATCGCCAAGGTGGCCGCCAAGCTGGCGGTGGGCTACACGCTCGATGAGCTTCGAAACGAGATCACCGGCGGTGCCACGCCCGCCTCCTTCGAGCCGAGCATCGACTATGTGGTCACCAAGGTCCCGCGCTTCGCTTTCGAGAAGTTTCCGCAGGCCGACGATCGACTGACCACCCAGATGAAGTCCGTCGGCGAGGTGATGGCCATTGGCCGCAGCTTCCAAGAGTCCCTGCAGAAGGCATTGAGGGGGCTGGAGATCGGCAAGTACGGGTTGAGCGAGACGGACCTGGCCCAGGCGGAGGACGGCATGGCGCGGCTGCGCCACGAGATCCGCCAGCCGGGGCCCGAACGCCTCTGGTATCTGGCCGACGGCCTGCGGGCCGGCATGGGCGTGGACGAGCTGTACGAGATCAGCGGTATAGATTCGTGGTTCCTGGTGCAGATCCGGGAGCTGGTCGAGATAGAGGCCGAGGTCAAGGCCCAGTGCCTGAATGCGTTGGATGGCGAGCGGTTGCGTCGGCTCAAGCGCAAGGGCTTCTCCGACCGTCGTCTGGCCATGCTGGTGGGTGCCACAGAGCAGCAGCTGCGGGAGCGGCGCTGGGCGGCCGGGGTGCGTCCGGTGTTCAAACGGGTGGATACCTGCGCCGCCGAGTTCGCTACCGGCACCGCCTACCTGTATTCCACCTACGAGGAGGAGTGCGAGGCGCAGCCCTCCGAGCGCGACAAGATCATGGTGCTCGGGGGCGGACCCAACCGGATCGGCCAGGGCATAGAGTTCGACTATTGCTGTGTTCACGCCGCCTTCGCCATGCGTGAGGACGGCTACGAGACCATCATGGTCAACTGCAACCCGGAGACGGTGTCCACCGACTATGACACCTCGGACCGGCTCTACTTCGAGCCGTTGACACTCGAGGACGTGTTGGAGATCGTCAACAAGGAGCGACCGCTGGGGATCATCGTCCAGTACGGCGGCCAGACGCCGCTCAAGCTGGCCCGTGCCCTGGAGGCGGCAGGGGCGCCGATCATCGGCACCTCGCCGGACTCCATCGACGCGGCCGAGGATCGGCAGCGCTTCCAGGTCATGCTCAACGATCTGGGTCTGCGCCAGCCGCCCAATCGAACCGCCACCAACGCCGAGCAGGCGGTGTCCCTGGCCGCCGAGATCGGGTACCCCTTGGTAGTGCGTCCTTCCTATGTGCTGGGAGGTCGGGCGATGGAGATCGTCTATGGCGAGGAGGACCTGCTGCGCTACATGCGCGAGGCGGTCAAGGTCTCCAACGAGTCCCCCGTTCTGCTGGATCGCTTCCTCGACGACGCCATCGAGGTGGATGTGGACGCCGTCTGCGACGGGCGGGAGGTGATGATCGGGGGCATCATGGAGCACATCGAGCAGGCCGGAGTGCACTCGGGCGACTCCGCCTGCTCCTTGCCGCCCTACACACTCTCCCAGCCGATCCAGGATCGGCTCGGCGAGCAGGTGTGCCGGATGGCCAAGGCGCTGGGCGTGGTGGGTCTCATGAACACCCAGTTCGCCATCAAAGGCGAGGACATCTACGTGCTGGAGGTCAATCCCCGCGCGTCACGCACCGTGCCCTTCGTCTCCAAGGCCACGGGCAAGCCGCTGGCCAAGATCGCCGCTCGCTGCATGGCGGGCACCCGCCTGGCGGATCAGGGATTGGGCTTGGATTGGGCACCCAGGCACTACTTCGTCAAGGAATCGGTCTTCCCCTTCATCAAGTTTCCCGGGGTGGATACGGTGCTCGGGCCCGAGATGAAGTCCACGGGCGAGGTCATGGGCGTGGGGCGCAGCTTCGGCGAGGCCTTCGGCAAGGCCATGGAAGGCGGCGGTGTGAGCCTGCCGCGCAGCGGAAAGGCATTGTTGTCGGTGCGCGAGGCCGACAAGGGGCGGATCATCCAGGTGGCCCGGGATCTGGCGGAGATCGGCTTCGAGCTTTACGGGACCCACGGCACCGCGCGAGTGGTCCGCGATGCAGGCATCCCCTGCACCGGGGTGAACAAGGTGGTGGAGGGACGGCCCCACGTGGTCGACATGATCAAGAACGACGAATTTGACTTGATCGTCAACACCACCGAAGGTAAGCAGGCGATTCAGGACTCTGCCGCTATCCGGCGCACGGCCCTGCAGCACAAGGTGAGCTACACCACGACCATTTCCGGAGCAGAGGCCTGCTGCCTGTCGCTCAAGGAGCCCGGGCCCTTCGAGGTCAATCGTCTGAAGGATTTGCACCAGGCCCTTGCCGGCTGGTCGGAATGTTGAGTCCCAAGAGAATATCGAGGATCGGACCATGAGTAAGGTACCCGTCACGGTCAGGGGTGCGGAGAAGCTGCGTGAGGAGCTCAACGAGCTCAAGACCATCGCCCGCCCCAGGGCGATCAAGGCCATCGCGGAGGCGCGAGAGCACGGCGACCTGAAGGAGAATGCCGAATACCATGCCGCGCGCGAGCAGCAGGGCTTCATCGAAGGCCGCATCCGCGAGCTGGAGGGCAAGCTCTCCAATGCCCAGATCATCGACGTGACCACCCTCAATGCGGGTGGCAAGGTGGTGTTCGGCGCGACGGTGGAGGTCGAGGACCTCGACAGCGGTGAGCAGCACTGCTACCAGATCGTCGGGGAGGACGAGGCCGACGTCAAGCAGGGGATGCTCTCGGTCTCCTCGCCCATGGCGCGGGCCCTGATCGGCAAGCAGGAGGGCGACGTGGCGGTGGCGCAGACGCCCCGGGGTGGTCGGGAGCTGGAGATCATCGAAGTGCGCTACGTCTAGCGTGCGCGGGGAGAGGCGCGATGCGCTTGGCTGGTGGGGGCTGGGTTGACCGTCCCGCCGCTGGTGCACAGCGCACGGAAAGGGATGTCCGTCATGCGCCCGGCAGGGCAATCTTGGGCTTGTCGGTGTTGCGACGGAAGAGCACGACGATCTGTCCGATGGTTTGAACAAGCTCTGCGCCTGTGGTCTCCACCAGTGTGCCGATCTGTCCTGACCTCTCGTTCCGATCACCCGTCCGCACCTTCACCTTGACCAGCTCATGGGCGTCGAGGGCTTGGCCCAGCTCGCCGAGCACCGCCTCGCTCAGACCCGTTTGGCCCACCATGACCACCGGCTTGAGCGCGTGGGCCAGCCCGCGCAGGTGGCGTTTCTGTTTTTCGGAGAGGGACACAGGGAGATCCTGCCGCGGGAGCGGTTGGCCGGATACGCGCCCAGCAGTACTAGAGCGCCGACTGCTCGGTCACGTTCACCAGGACCTTGAGCCTCTGGCCTGGCTGGAGGTACTTGCCCGAGGAGAGGCTGTTCCACTGTCGAAGATCGGCGATGGAGACTTGGAACCGCTGCGAGATCTTGTACAGTGAGTCGCCTCGGCGAACCTGGTAGCGCAGGGTCGACAGTCTGTCGCCCGGCCGAGAAAGGTCTGCGATGCGGGTCCGGCTTCCCGAGGTCTGCTGTTTCCAGACCACCAGCTGCCGGCCGGGCCGGAGGGTGTCGGCAGGCGCCATGCTGTTCCAACGTGCCAGCTCGCGAAAGCCCACATGATAGGTGCGAGCTATGTCCCACAAGGTATCGCCAGGCTGCACCTCGTAGTCGATCTTGCGATTGCCGCGCGGTGAGCCCTGAGTGTGGGCAAGGCGTTGCTCGGTGCTTTGGGCGTATTGGTCGAGCGAGCGCGTGGCTACCGGGATCAGCAGGTGCTTTCCCGCGGTGATGCGATTACCGCGAAGGTGGTTGACCTGACGTAGGACCTCCACGGTGGTGTGGTGGCTGCTCGCGATCACGCTCAAGCTGTCGCCCCTGGAGATGCGATAGCGCTCCCACTTCACGCGTGCCTCGGGTGCGAGGCTGGCCAGCCCGGTCTCCAGCTTCTCGGCACAGTCCACCGGGACCAATAGCCGATGCGGCCCGTCCGGATCGGTTGCCCAGCGGTTGTAGCCAGGGTTGAGGGCGTGGAGCTCGTCCGTGGAGAGGCCGGCCATATCGGCGGCCATCGCCAGATCCACCTGGCCGCCGGTGCCGACAGGACTGAAATAAGGGATGTCGGGGATGTCGGCCAGGGTGATGCCGGCCTCTTTCGGTTCGGCGATCAGGCGCGCGATGGCGAGAAGACGGGGCACATAGGTCTCGGTCTCGCTGGGAAGCTCGAGCGACCAGAAATCGGTGGGACGACCGCGCTTCTGGTTGCGCCTGATGGCCCGGCGCAAGTTGCCGCTACCTGTGTTGTAGGCCGCCAGCGCCAGCTCCCAATCCCCGTCGAATTCGGTGCTGAGCTGAGCCAGATAGTCAAGCGCAGCGCCCGTGGAGGCGATCACGTCGCGGCGTCCGTCGTACCACCAGGTCTGCTTGAGGCCGAAATGGCGCCCGGTGGATGGGATGAATTGCCAGATGCCGGAGGCTTGGCCCGACGAGTAGGCGAAGGGTTGGTAGGCGCTCTCGACCACGGGCAGCAGCGCCAGCTCCCCCGGCAGCCCGCGGGCCTCGACTTGATCCACAATATAGCGTAGATAAGGGCGGGCGCGCCGCTGGACCCGCTCCAGATACTCCGGGTGTGCGACGAACCACTGCCACTTCCGGTCGACGCGGGGGTTGTCGGGGATGGTGAGAGCGAATCGGTCCCGCAAACGGTCCCAGATTAGGGGTGGCCCGGTGGGGGCCTGCGCGGCAGCTGCGCTCGGGGTCTGTGGCTCGGGGGCGGGTAAGCTCTCGTCCGGCGACGAGGAGGTGACCGGCAGCGATGGCTCGGAAGGTGGCGTGCTGGGCGGCACGGTGGCCGGGGTGCTCCCGGAGACTACCTGGCCGGCATCGGCCGGGCTGTCTCGCCAGGGCAGACCTTCACATCCCGACAGCGCCAAGGCGACCACCAGCCCTGCGGCCAGGGCGAGCCAGCTCCGGGTGAAGGTGGGGACTTGGCCGCCCTCAGTCACCGGCTGCATGATCGAGCTGTCGTAGAGTCTTGGAGCAAGTCGATAAGCTTTGTTAGTGTTTGGCCCAACTATACGCAATCGGGGCCGGGTTTTCCACCCGGATCGGGTACTGGGCGGCGGTCTTTGCGAGGCCGTCGGTGGTATCGGTAGTTGCGAAAGTTCTCGCACTGGGGTCGAAGCGACCGTCGGCGGGAAGGACCCCGCCTTCGAGCTTCCAAGGACGTATTCACAGCGTGTCGATGAGGCCCCCATGCGAGAGCTTTCGGGACGACTAATATCGGGGTCGTCTCGTCGAGTTCGCTCGGCCGGTGAAATGATGCGGCGCAAAAACAAGCAACAGTTGGCGGACCTGCTGCCTTCGCAAGACGCAGTGCGGGTTTGGTTTCGGGGGCCGGCCGGTCGAGTGCTCCTGGATCAGGAGCATCAGCTGCTGGAGCAGCGGCTGCCGGACCTTTTCGGGTACCATCTGGTCCAGCTGGGCTTTCTGGGAGAGGTCCCGGAGTCGGCGTTTGCCACCCGGATCAGGGAGCGTCTGGTGGTTGACACCCTGTCGCCTGCAACCGGGGGGGTGGCCAGCCTGCTGGCTTGCTGGGAGTGTCTCCCCGTTGGTACCGACTGCGTCGACGTGGCTCTGCTGGTTCATACCCTGGACTTCGCGATGGATCCCCACCAGGTGCTGCGAGAGGTCGAGCGCATTTTGATTCCCGAGGGACGGGTGGTGATCGTCGGCTTCAATGCCTTCAGCCTGTGGGGGCTGCGCAGGCTGTGGCACTGTGGGCCCGGCTCGGTGCCTTGGCGTGGGCGCTTCATCGCTGCTCGCCGTATCCATGACTGGCTGTCGCTGCTCGGCTTCGATTTGGAGCGCGTGGATCGGCTGATGTTTCGACCACCTTTGTGGAGGATGGGTATGATGCCCCGATTGGCGTTTCTCGAGGCATTGGGTAGGCGTTGCTGGCCCTTGTTCTCCAGCGTGTATGTGATTCAGGCAGTCAAGCGCGTCTCGACCCTGACACCCATAGAGCCCGCTTGGCGAGCGCGCCGGAGCTTGCCCGCCGGCCAGGCCGTGGAGCCCACCGCCCGTGGCTGATACCGTAGAGATCTTCACCGACGGCGCCTGCCGGGGCAATCCAGGTCCGGGGGGCTGGGGCGCGGTACTGCGATACGGGGACAAGGAGCGGCAGCTGTTCGGAGGCGAGGCACTGACCACCAACAACCGCATGGAGCTGACCGCGGTGATCCGTGCCCTGGAGGCGCTCAAACGCCGTTGCCGGGTGCAGGTCACCACCGACTCCCAATACGTCAAGAAAGGCATCACCGAGTGGATTCAAGGCTGGAAGCGCCGGGGCTGGCGCACTGCCAGCCAGGCGCCCGTGAAGAACGAGGACCTGTGGCGACGACTGGACGCCCTGGTGTCCGGTCACCAGGTCTCCTGGGCCTGGGTTCGCGGCCACAGCGGCCACCCCGAGAACGAGCTGGCCGATCGCCTCGCCAGCCGCGGCATCGACGAGCTTTCCAAGCGGTGAAGGAGGACTATGTCAGCGGGCAGCGGCCAGCTTCCAGCAGCCAGCGGTCAGCAGCCAGCGGTCAGCGGTCAGCTTCCAGCCTCTAACTTCTAACTTCTAACTTCTAACCACCCCATGCGCCAGATAATCCTGGATACCGAGACCACGGGTCTGGAGCCCGAAGAAGGCCACCGCATCATCGAGATCGGCTGTGTCGAGCTGCTCGACCGCCGCCTGAGCGGCAACAAGTTCCACCAGTATCTCGATCCGGAGCGGGAGATCGATGAGGGGGCGGTCCAGGTGCACGGGCTGACCGGCGAGTTTCTTGCGGACAAGCCGCGGTTCTCCGATGTGGTTGCCGACCTGATTGCCTATGTTCGGGGAGCGGAGCTGATCATTCACAACGCACCCTTCGATGTGGGCTTCATCAACCACGAGCTGAAGGCGCTGCCGGGCGGGGGCTGGGAGTCCCTGGAGCACTACTGCGAGATCACCGACACCCTGGCCCTGGCGAGACGGCTGCATCCCGGGCAGCGCAACAGCCTGGACGCCCTGTGCAAGCGCTACGACGTCGACAACTCCCACCGCGACCTGCACGGTGCACTGCTCGACGCCGAGATCCTGGCCGACGTCTATCTGGCCATGACCGGCGGGCAGACCGCCCTCGTGCTGGAGGGCGTGAGCGAGCCGGGCCCCGGCGAGGGTGTAGATCGGGGGATCAGGCGGCTGGCTGCCGAGCGGTCCGTTCTGAGGGTGGTGAGGGCGTCGGGCGAGGAGCTGCAGGCCCACGAGTCCCGACTCGGCGCCATCGACAAGGCGAGCGGCGGCAAGTGTCTCTGGCTCACTCGGGGGACGAGCTGACGCACCCCTGTGCTGCCCGGGGCCGCAAGTCTCTTCCTACTCGATCATCACTTGCGTCTGCTCGGGAAGGCGCATGCGCCCTTTGAGGGTCCAGTCTCCATTGGGCGGGGTTATGGTCACATGCCAGTTCGCCGCCTCTGGTGGGGTCTGGGGCAAGGCGAAGATGCCTTTGCCCTGGGCGGGCAGTCTGACCAGTCGGTCATGGCCCTGGCGCGTGGGGTGGAAGAGCTGTACGTCCAGGAAGGGGAGCCCCGAGACGCCCGTGCCTTTCAGGGCGACCTCCAGGGTGCGCCCCTCGGGGGCGAAGCGGACCTGTGCCTCGAGGCCGAGCTGTCTGGCCTTGGATTCCTTGGCCAAGTCATTGCTGATGGCCAGCCCTTCCTTGTAGTAGTCGTCCTTGACCAGACCGTCGGCATCGGAGACCGCGAGATAGATGGTGATCATGCTCCCGATGACGGCAGTGGCCGGCAGGGCGATGAGCGCCCAGGGCCAGAACTGCCGATACCAGGGGAGGTCGTCTTCGATCGGCGGGCGGTAGCTCATCGCTTGCGGGTCCAGCGGTGATGTTTCATGAATTCGCGCGATGATCGCACCAGGATCTTCCCCGCGCGGGACCTTGCGACGGAGCGCGGTATCGGCGAGCAGGGCCGAGCGGGCAAGGTCCCGTGGGGGGATAAGGACCGAGCGAGCCCGTGGGCAATGTGCGGGACATCCGGGCTAAAGCACAGGGCCGAGGAAGCGCCCGGTCTGCTCCAGGCGTAGGCCTTGGCTGCTCAGCGATTCGATGACGAAGACAATCTTCGAGCTGGGCGTCGTGAGGTTGGCCGGGTCCACCCGGACCCGAACGGGCAGGTCCATGACCGCGCCAGAGGCCACCGAGACGTCACCCTCCCGGTTGATCAGCTCCGCACCCTCTATCCCCTTCACCGACAGCCTGTAGGTCTGCTCTTTGTCCGTCATGTTGATGATCTTTAGGGTGTAGACGTTCTCTACCAGGCCTTCGCTGGTCTCCTGGTAGAGGGCGCTACGATCGCGAATGATGTCCATCTCCAGCGGGACCCGCACCGCCAGGGCGGTGATCAGGGCGCCAAAGAGCACCGCCAGCAGGCTGGCGTAGACGATGACCCGCGGGCGGAGCAGATGGGTCTTTTTGCCTTCCAGGGCATTCTCGGTGGTGTAGCGTACCAGCCCTTTCGGGTAGCCCATCTTGTCCATCACGTCGTCACAGGCGTCCACACAGGCGGCACAGCCTATACACTGGTATTGCAGGCCTTCACGGATGTCTATCCCTGTCGGGCAGACCTGGACGCAGATCTGGCAGTTGATGCAGTCGCCGAGGCCCTTGGCCTGGTAGTCGGAGCCGCGCTTGCGTGCCCCCCGGGGCTCCCCGCGCTTCTCGTCGTAAGCGATCAGCAGGGTGTCCTTGTCGAACATGGCGCTCTGGAAGCGCGCATAGGGGCACATGTAGATGCAGACCTGCTCGCGCAAAAAGCCGGCGTTGCCCCAGGTGGCCAAGCCGTAGAAGAGTATCCAGAAGGTCTCCCAGGGCCCGAGGCTCAGGGCAAGCGTTTCGCTCGCGAGCGTCTTGATGGGGGTGAACCATCCCACGAAGGTGTAGCCGGTCCATAGGGCGAAGGTCAGCCAGGCCAGGTGCTTGGCCCCCTTGATGGCCAGCTTCCTGCCCGACAAGGGTGCCTTGTCGAGCTTCATCTGGTCTTTGCGGTCGCCCTCGATCTTGCGCTCGATCCACATGAAGATCTCGGTCCAGACCGTCTGTGGGCAGGCGTAGCCGCACCAGAGTCGCCCGGCCAGTGCCGTGAAGAAGAACAGCGACAGCGCCGCGATGATCAGCAGCATCGAGAGGTAGATGAAGTCCTGCGGCCAAAGGGTCAGGCCGAAGATGTGGAACTTGCGGGCGGGCAGATCGAAGAGCACCGCCTGGCGGCCACCCCAGTCGATCCACGGCAGGCCGTAGAAGATGCCCAGCAGACTCACCATGCCGAGGTTGCGCAACACGGCGAAGATCCCGTGGACCTCGCGCGGGTAGATCTTCTCGCGTTTCTTGTAGAGAGCGACCTCGACGTCGTCGCTCGTAGAAGCAAGGGGGTTCCTGTTCTCTGTATCGGCGGACATGGTGCTCGTCGGTCCCAGGTGATGGGTCAGCCCGCCGTGATGAGGCGAGCGCGGGGTCAGCGCATTGATAAAGCGCAATGCCGTCCGGCCCCGTTGGGGCTCGGCGCGCTGTCTTCAGTCCGCGGGTGGATTTTCACCAGGCTTCGTCTCCCGCCCGCAGGGTCGGCGAAAATAGCAGGTCAGTGCGCTGGAGATCGAGGTGAGGAGCCAGAACAGGAAGAACCCGATTGTGTAGCCACCTAACCGGCTGATCTCCAGGCCCCAGTTGTATAGCACCAATCCGCGTGGGTCGAAGGCGGTGAAGAAGAGGACCGTGGCAACGCCTGCGGTGAGAAATGACGGCCAGAGGACCGAAGCGATTTGTTGGACGACGGGCAGCTGGGTGTCCGGGTCTCGGGTCACTTGCTGTGTGGGCATAGGGGGTATCCTGCCAGGCAAACAAAGCCCTGGATATCTTAACACCGGGGGCGATGGATGTGTTTAGGCGATTGCCGGTGTGTTCTTGACAGAAATCGCGTTGGTGGGACCTGCCGGGCTCGGAACAGAGGATCGCTCCGTGCCCGACAGACCGCCGGGTCTTAGGCGATTGCCGGAAACAAACATACCGGATTGGGCAGGATTTTCGTTCGTCTTCAAGGCGCGACGGTTGGCGCATAGCAGGGCTATGTAACGGCCGTCGCAACGCCGAAGACGGGCGAAAAGACAAGCAAGCCGGTATGTTTGT
>Ga0210096_1000157_pt1 | contig 27922 bp, 30 predicted proteins | sample China_Galinas_PW_4_FD_184864 | JGI IMG/M metagenome (GOLD analysis project Ga0210096, IMG submission 184864) | Wetland microbial communities from San Francisco Bay, California, USA, that impact long-term carbon sequestration - China_Galinas_PWA_D2... | ecosystem: Environmental > Aquatic > Marine...
ACCGGGACGCAATCGACGGTGCAATTGCCAGGCATCGCGACTTTGTCGACGACCTACGCCGCAACCTGTCCTCTCCGCTGGAACGCAAGCTGAGCGCCAAGAGTGGCTGAGGTCCGCTTCTACGCAGACGAGCACGTGCCGAAGGCGGTCCTGCGGGGCCTGCGGCAGCGCGGCATCGACATCATCGGAGTTCAGGATGGAGCGGGTCTCGGCGCGAACGACATCGAGCACATGCGACTCGCGCATCATGACGGCCGGACCATCTTCACCCAAGACGACGACTTTCTACGCCTGGCCGCCGCCGGGGAGCCCCATGCCGGCATCGTCTACGCTCCGCAGTACACGTCTGTCCGTTCAATGATCCAGGGACTCCTGCTCATCCACAACGTGCTCGAGGCGGAGGACCTCGCCGGGCGGATCGAATTCCTATAGCCAAGGTTCCGTGCTCAGGCGAAATCTGAGATGCCTGGCTGGACTCGCTACGCGTTCGGCCAGGCGGGCTTCCTGGTCGCGATGCCCCGGAGACGTTGAAAAGATCGGTTGTAAGTTGGACTGGGGGAGGGTTCTTCCTTGGACGCTCGTGATTGTCACCGCTAGGTCGACTCGCCTGCAAGCCGTGGCCGGGCCGCTCGCGCAGCGGGTGCGAGGCCGACTATGTCACGCAGTTCTCTAAGGACTGATCACCTTGGCCTCCGGCCCGTACTTGAGCAAGTTAGCTCGCGCGGAGTCCGCCGCAGGTCGCGTCTACCGGGTGAGCGGTCGTGATCGCCCGTTTATGAATTGAATCAATAGCTAACGGCTAACTTTTAACAGCTAACAGCGCTTTTCAGGCCGAACGGTCAGGGAGGTAGAAGCGCCGATACCGACTTGAAAATTCCTCTTTGGTATCCGTAACGGTGATCATAAGTATCCTTCCTATGTCATATAGTAGAGCTGCCATGCATTTTGTCACCGTCCGTGAATTGCGCACCCAGCCTGGCGAGGTCTGGAAGAAGCTGGCTGAGCACCACAAGCTGGTGGTTACGCGCAACGGCAAGCCGTTTGCGATCCTGACCGAGACCAGCCCGACCGCGCTGGAAGGCGATCTCCAGGACCTGCGCAGCGCCCGGTTCGGCCAAGCCCTGCAAGCCGTGCGCGCTGACGCAAAGGGGCAGGGCATCGACAAAATGACGCTGGAAGAGATCAACGCCGTCATCATGGATATCCGAGAGGTGCGGCGGCATGAGGCTTGTGATTGACACGAACAAATCGCACCTCCACTTTTTGCGATGAGGCTGGTGAAGCGCTCGCGCTCGCGCACCGGCGCCAAGTGCACCCGCGCGCGCAGGCGGCTGTGCAAAGCGGCGTAGGGCGCGCGCTCGAGGGTGTAGGCCAGGCTGGGGTGGCCGGCGAGCCAGACGGTGATCAGGTCGCGCGAGTCGAAGGCGAACAGGTTCTAGGCCTCGTCGATGATCCATGCCGGGAGCTGGCGCTTGGCCTCGGCCAACTTCTGGATGCGCGCCTTGATGTCGCGCCACAGAGCGGCCTTGCGGTAGGCGGGCTCCAGCCCCAAGGCCAGGGTGAGGCTGCGGTGCGGTGGGGGTTGAGGCCCTGGGCCAGACGGCGCAGGGCGGCGGTCTTGCCAACCCCGGCCTCGCCGGTGAGCAGGCCGACGCCGTCGAGGAGGCTTGCAGGGGAGGGGCCCAGCGCTGGGCGCGCGGCATCAGCGCCTGTCGGCGGCTTTTTCAGAGCGGATAGCCTTACTCCCCCTTGAAAAGACCGCCTCTTTACCCAGCGATACTGACCTCGCTGCCCCAGGCCTTTGGCCTGGGGTCTCCGACCCCATCGGTTTTCGCCATTCGGCCTTCCTTCAGGCCCGAAAGGGCGCGAGGCTCCGCTTCCGGGCGCACTTTAGACGCTCACCGAGGGCTTATCGGGGGCGCGACGACAAGGTCGGCGACTTAGAATTCTCGAGCTTTCTGGCATGCACTATCCCTCATGACCTTGTTGTAGCTCGTGCTTTCTTTGCTATACGCCTGAATCCAGAAATTGCAGGTTTCCTGCAAATGGGCCTTGGTTGAAGCTCGGCTCTCGCGCTTCTTCGTCAAGGCAGAGCTTCTCGCCGCTCTCTCTTTGGCTTCCCGTTCGGCACGGAGCCGGTCTTCTAGGGAGGGACGCGAAAAGAGCCACGTCGGTAACCGGAACCGGGCCCAGGGGCTAGCACAGGCTGAACTGCCTTGACCTGTCACACCGAGACTTGGGCTCGGGGAGCCAGCGTGCCTGCGGGCGTCTACTCAGGCTCGAGACCCCGCCATTCGGTCGGCAACATCGGTTGGGGAGAGGCTCCGCCACCTTCGCCACGGCGAGCGACTGTGCGGCCAGAGCCACCTTGCTCAGGTCTTGGTCCTTGTCATCTCCGTAGTCTTTGTCGGGTTCTCGATGGGCACCCGAAGTCTGGCATCGCGCGCAGGGGGCGGGTGGTCAGACCGTGGATAACGCGTAGTCGGAGGGACCTTGCCAGCCGATATATATGATTTAACATAATATACATTATGCGCATAACGCGGTGTGGCCGGACCGGACCGCAGGCCTGGCTGCATGAGCATGGATTCTTGGGCAACTGGACCACCCTATGCGCGTATCCAGCCCGGGAACGCCCCAGCAAGGTTCTCGTCTCGTCGAGCACTCGGCGCCCTTGGCGTCTTGGCGGTTCGCTCGGCTTTTTCTTCGGCTCTCTCGCCGTTAGCGGTTTGCGCGGCAGAGGTTTTTCCGCACAATGCCCGCTGGTGCAACACAGCACGCGGGAGCGGACATGACTGGCAGACACCCGGAGCTGCAGCTCGAGCCTGGACTCATCTATCTGAACCATGCGGCCGTGGCTCCGTGGCCTCGGCGTGCGGTGGATGCGGTCAAGCGCTTCGCTGAGGAGAACGGGCGCCGCGGCTCGGCGGACTACGCGGCCTGGCTGGCGACGGAGCGGCGCCTGAGAGAGCGCTTGGCGCGCCTGATCAATGCTGGGGGTCCGGACGACATCGCTTTGATGAAGAGCACATCAGAGGGTTTGTCGACGGTCGCCTACGGCTTGGACTGGAAGCCCGGCGACAATATCGTGATCTTCAAGGACGAGTTCCCTTCGAACCGCATCGTCTGGGAGTCCCTGGCCGCGCGCGGCGTGGAGACGCGCCAGATTTCCCTGAACATGGATGGCTCACCAGAGGATGATCTGGTGCGGGCCTGTGATGGCCGTACCCGGCTGGTTTCGGTGAGCTCGGTGCAGTACGCGACCGGTTTTCGGCTGGATCTGGAACGAATCGGTGGCTTCTGTGGCGAGCGCGGAACGCTCTTCTGCGTGGATGCCATCCAGAGCCTCGGGGCCATTCCCTTCGATGTAGAGGCTTGTGGGGCGGATTTCGTGGCGGCGGACGGTCACAAGTGGATGCTTGGGCCCGAGGGTCTGGCGCTCTTCTGGTGCCGGCCGGAGCTGCGAGATCGACTCAAGCTCCATCAGCTAGGCTGGCACATGGTCGAGCATGCGGGCGACTTTGATCGACACGACTGGGAGCCCAGCGCCACCGCCACGCGCTTCGAGTGCGGCAGCCCGAATTTGCTCGCCGCCCATGCGCTGGAGGCGAGCCTCTCTTTGCTGGAAGACGTCGGGTTCGCGAAAGTATTCGAAAGTGTTCTTAGAAATACGTCGTATCTATTTGATGAGATAGATAAAAATGAGAAATGTCTTTCGCTGGCGTCGTCGAGAGATCAGCCCAGGCGCTCGGGGATCGTCACCTTCCGTTTGAAGACGGGCGACCCTGCCGCGGTGCATCGGTCGCTGATGGAGCAACGGGTGATCTGCGCGCCTCGGGGCGGCGGGATTCGTTTCTCGCCCCATTTCCACAACGACGAGGCCGATCTGGATGCCGCATTCGAGCGTCTCTCGAGGCTCCTGGGTTGAGCATCTCTGAATGCGGCCTTGCGGCGAAGGTGACACAGCTGTCATATTTCCCTGCAAGGGGGTCGAGCCCCCTCCCCTCATTTCCGATTCTACTGGCGGGATTGCAGCATGTTCGAAGGGTGCAAGGTCGGTCGGACGGTCTCCAAGAGCGAGTTCAACAGTCAAGAGCCGGCTCTGAGGACCGAGCTGCTCGCGATGCAGCGCCAGCTCCGCAATACCGATGCGCCCGTGGTGGTGATCGTGTACGGGGTGGAGGGTGCCGGCAAGGGGCAGGTGGTCAATCGGCTGAACGAATGGCTCGACACTCGAGGTGTCCAGACCCACGCCTTCTGGGATGAGACGGACGAGGAGCGCCAACGCCCCCGCTACTGGCGCTTCTGGCGCTCCCTGCCCTCGCGCGGCGAGATCGCCATCTTGTTCGGGGCCTGGTATCAGGCCCCAATCGAGAACCGCATGCTGGACCGCTGTACGGATGCCGAGCTGGATGCCGAGCTCAAACGCATCGACGAGTTCGAGCGCATGCTGATCGAGGACGGGGCCCTGGTGGTCAAGTTCTGGTTCCACATGTCCGAACAAGATCAGAGGGCCCGCCTGGAAGCGCTGTCCCGGGACGATCGCAGCCGCTGGAAGATGCTGCCGCCCAAGAGAAAGGACTTTTCTAAGCACTACTATCGGTTCGAGCGCATTGCCGAGCGCGGGATTCGTCAGACCGATGCCGGGATCTCGCCCTGGTACCTGATCGAGGCGACCGACAAGCGTTATCGGGACCTGACCGTCGGCCGGACCCTGCTCGAGACATTGCGCGCTCGCATCGAATCGCCGCCAGCGGCCGTGGCCCAGCTCCATTCCCACGCGCCCAGTCTGCCGGTGGCGGATTCCGCCCAGGTCACCGTGCTCGACCAGGTGGATCTGTCACAGACTCTGTCGTCCTCTACCTACAAGGAGCGGCTCTCGGTGCTCCGGACCGAGCTCAACGAGCTGGCCTGGGCGACCTACAAGGCCGAGCGATCCACGGTGCTGGTATTCGAAGGAGTGGACGCGGGTGGCAAGGGGGGCGCCATCCGCCGTTTGACCAATTCCATCGACTCACGCCTGTATCGGACCATCCAGGTGGCGGCACCGAGCGACGAGGAGAAGGCGCATCACTATCTGTGGCGGTTCTGGCGCCATGTGCCACGGGCCGGGCGCATCAGCGTCTATGACCGATCCTGGTATGGACGGGTGCTGGTGGAGCGGGTCGAAGGCTTCGCCAGCGAGGCGGGATGGCGTCGCTCCTATGCCGAGATCAACGAGTTCGAGCAGCAGCTGACCGAGCATGGGGTCGTAGTGCTCAAGTTCTGGCTGCACATCGATCAGGACGAGCAGCTCAGGCGCTTCAAAGAGCGCGAGAGGGTGCCTTACAAGCAGCACAAGATCACGGAAGAGGATTGGCGAAACCGCGAGAAGTGGGAAGACTACAAGCGGGCGGTCAACGAGATGGTCATCCGCACGAGCACCGAGAACGCGCCTTGGCATCTGATTCCGGGCAACGACAAGCGCCACGCCCGCATCGCGGTATTGGAGGTAGTTGCCGGGCGGATCGGCGCGGCCCTGCAGGACCCGCAGATCGGTAAGAGCGGCTATCTACCCTGTACGCCGAAGGGGCAGAAGCACTGATCCCTACTCAACGCGGACTGCGGGAGCTGGAAACAGCCGGAAAAAATTCTCGCCCGTGATCTCGATCACGCGCTCGACGGGCAGCCCGCGCAGCTCGGCCAGGCATTCGGCCACGCGGCGAACGTAGATCGGCTGATTGGGCTTTCCCCGATGGGGCACGGGGGCCAGGTAGGGAGAATCCGTCTCGATCAGCAGGCGGTCCAGGGGCACCTGTCTCGCCACGTCCCGCAAGGGATCGGCGTTCTTGAAGGTGACTATCCCCGAGAAGGAGATGTAGAACCCCATGTCCATGGCCTGCGAGGCCATCTCCCAGGTCTCGGTGAAGCAGTGCATCACCCCGCCCGCCTCGCCCGCCTCGGCCTCGCGCATGATCCGAAGCGTATCCTCGCGGGCGTCCCGGGAATGGATGATCAGGGGTTTTCCGCAGGCCTTGGCTGCTTCGATATGCGCACGGAATCGCTGGCGCTGCCAAGCGAGATCGCCGTCGCTGCGGAAGTAATCCAGCCCGGTCTCCCCGATCGCCCGATTCTTGGGGTGTCGAGCCAGCTCTTGCAGCTCTCCGGGCTGCGGGTCGCGCCGATCCGGCTCGTTGGGATGGACACCCACGGAGATGGAGACCTGAGGAAATGCCTCGACCCGGCTCACCATGGACGGGTAGTCCTCCAGGTCGATGCTGACGCAGAGCATGTGCCCTACTCCGGCCTCTGCGGTCGCCTGCATCAGGGAGGAGAAATCACCGCCGTAGGGCGTGAGATCGAGACGATCCAGATGGCAATGGGAGTCGACCAGCATGGCGGCGAGGGGAATCATCCAGGACCCGGCGTACGGGCCCGGATTACATGGTATGAGTGGGTCGGTCGGCCTTCAGAGCGCCGGCCAGATAGGCCTCGATCTTGCCTTGGGCCATGCCGCCGTCCTGATCGCTGAACTGCACCCCGATACCGGCTGCTCGGTTGCCCTCGGCTCCCGCCGGGGTCACCCAGATAACCTTGCCGGCCACCGGCAGGCGCTCGGCCTCCTCCATGAGGGTGAGCAGCATGAACACCTCGTCACCGATATGATATTTCTTGGTGGTGGGAATAAAGAGGCCCCCGTTCTTCACGAACTGCATATAGGCCGCATAAAGGGCATTCTTGTCCTTGATGGTGAGGGAGAGTATCCCTTGGCGGGGGGCTGAGAAATTGGCCACGTTCGGTTTCTCTAACGCTGCGCCCGGGAGCCGCGGCTGGTCCGACGCCTCATCCCGCTCCCGGCTGAAGGGACTTTACTGGCCCATTCTAGCAGGAGGCCTTCCAACAGCAAGTGAGCATTGACCTGGCTACCCACCAGGGACCTGGCCTCCCGGGTCATCTCGCCGAGTCGGTGCACGTCGCGACCGGGGAGCTTGCCGGCCAATTGTCCGAGGGCCTGTGCCTTGTCCGGATTGAACAGCAAAGGCGGCTCAGGCACTGCCTGGAGGCGGGCCATGTCCAGTGCCCAGCCGGACAGCCATTCCAGTGCCCGCTCGGGTCCCGCCTTGTGCCAGGCCTCGGCGATGGCCACCGGATCGCGCGTCCCTTCCATCATGCCCATCAGGTCCTGCAGCATCCGCTCTCGGGTGTCCAAAATCTCGCGATCGGCCAGCTCCAGCGCCTTGAGCGGCGCCCCTGCGCTCAGCCCATACACCAGCTTCGGATCTATCTGCCCCACTCGCTCGGACAGCCACTGCAGCGCCACCGGCTCCGAGGGAGGCGAGAAGGCCAGACGCTGACATCGGCTGCGGATGGTCGCCGGGAGACGGCTGGGCTGCTGAGTGATCAGCAGCATGAGCCACCAGGACGAGGGCTCCTCCAGCGTCTTGAGCAGGGCGTTGGCGGCGGCCGGATTCATGGCATCGGCCGGGTCGAAGAGCACCACCTTGTAGCCCCCGGCCTGGGCGGTGAGTCGTTCCCGGGCAGCCAGCGCGCGCACGGCATCGATGCGGATCTGTCCGCCCGCCTCTTCCGGCTCGATGACGCTCAGGTCCGGGTGGGTCCCGGCGGAGACCAGATGACAGGAACGGCAGCGGCCGCATGCCGTGCCGTCGGGCCGGATCTGAGAGCAGAGCACGGACCGGGCAAGCAGATCTGCGAACGCTCTCTTGCCGAGTCCGCCGGGGCCCTCCAGCAGCAGGGCATGGGGCAGCCGCCCTGCCCGATGGGCCTCGCGCACCCGAGCCCAGGCCTCGGCCTGCCAGGGAAAGGGCTGGATCATGATCCCGCGATGAAGTGGTCGATGAGCTGCAGGATCCCGTCCTGAACCTCGCCCATCTCGCGGGAGGCGTCGACCACGCGAAAGCGCTCCGGCTCTGCTGCAGCCATATCCAGATAGGCGGCACGCACTCGGGCGAAAAAGGCTTCGGCCTCGCTCTCGAAACGGTCGGGTGCCGAGCGCCCCCCTGCCCGCTCCAGCCCGACGGATACGGGCAGGTCCAGCAGCAGCGTCAGGTCCGGGTCCAGATCGCCCTGCACCCAGTCCCGGATACTGCGGATGCGCTCTGGGGCCAGCCCCCGGCCGCCGCCCTGGTAGGCGAAGGTCGCGTCGGTGAAGCGGTCACAGACCACCCAGCGTCCGGCCTCCAGGGCGGGTTGGATCTTGCTCGCGATGTGCTCGGCACGGGCGGCAAACACCAGCAGCAGCTCGGAGTCCCCAGACATTCCTTCCTCGCGGTGGGCCAGCAGGATGGCTCGTATCTCTTCACCCAAGGCGGTGCCGCCGGGCTCCCGGGTCTGAACCACCTGCTTGCCCGCGGCCGCCAGCCGTCGGCCGATGGTCTCCAGACAGCTGCTCTTGCCCGCGCCCTCGATGCCTTCGACGGTAATGAATCGCCCCCGCGTCATTGTTTCTGTTTGAGCTGATATTGGCGCACGGCTCGGTTGTGCTGCTCCAGCGTGGCGGAGAACTCATGGCTCCCGTTGCCCCGCGCCACGAAGTACAGGGCCTTGCCGTCGGCCGGATGCAGGGCGGCCTGGATGGCCGCGCGGCCCGGCATACAGATGGGCGTCGGCGGGAGCCCCTTGCGAGTATAGGTGTTGTAAGGGGTGTCGGTGACCAGGTCGCGGTAGCGTAGATCGCCGTCGAAGGCCTCACCGAGACCGTAGATCACTGTCGGGTCGGTCTGCAGCTTCATGCCGCGCTTCAGGCGCCGCGTGAACACCCCGGCGATACGGGGGCGCTCCGAGGCGAGGCCCGTCTCCTTCTCCACGATGGAGGCAAGGATCAAGGCCTGCTCCGGCGAGGCCAGGGGCAGATCCTTGGCGCGCCCGGCCCAGGCCTCCGACAGTGCCTGCTCCATGCCCTTGTAGGCGCGCCGAAGGAACTCCCGGTCCGAGGTGCCGCGCGGAAACTGGTAGGTCTCCGGCAGAAAGCGCCCCTCCGGATGCTGCTCCGGGTGGCCGAGACGGGTCATGATCTCGGTCTCGGACAGGCCCTGGAGGGTCTGGATCAGTGCGTCCTGGGTGCCGATCGCCTCGAGCACCTGTCGAAAGGTCCACCCCTCGATGAGGGTCAAGCTGTAGGCGGTGACCTGCCCCGCCACCATCTGGTCCAGCAGGTCCGGCGGCCTGGTGCCCCGGGACAGGAAATACTCCCCAGCCTGGATCTTGGAGGCCTGCCCGCTCCAGCGAGCAAGCAGACGCAGATAAAGGGCGTTGGAGAGGTAACCCTTGCGCTGCAGGTCGTGACCCACGGCCCGTACCGTGGCCCCGGGCGCGACCGTGAACAGAGCGCCCTCGTCAGGGAGCGCGAGAGGGGTCTCCACGAAACGTCGATACTCCAGGGTTGCCCAGCTGGCCGCGCCAAGAGTGGCTACCACCAGGAGCAGAAGGAGTAGGATCAGCCGCAGCCTCAAGCGTCTCTCCCGTCGATCGGTCACTTGCCTATTGCACGAAGCGGTCAGCTGCCGTTTTTAGCCCAAAAACTGCACCGCAGAGGCGCAGAGAACGCAGGGCATTGAAAATAATGGCAGTTCCAGAAACGGGACGATTTCGGCGCATCCAAAAACAGTTGTTCTCAATGTCCCACAACCCACTGTCTTCTCAGCGTCCTCTGCGTCTCTGCGGTTCATTCGTGAACAATCCGGGCTAGGTTAGAGCACTTGCCCAGGCAGCCTGCAGCAGTGCCCGAGGTATGGCGTCGACGACGTAGGGCCGTCCGTCCAGCTCCCTGATGGGCCAGATACCGATCAGAGAATTGGTCAGAAACAGGGCGTCGGCTCCACCCAGATGTCTCGGGGTCAGCGAGGCCACCTGCAGCTCGAGGCCAAGCTCCTTGGCAAGGTCGATCACCCGGTCGCGCATCACGCCTGCCACACCGCACTGGTCCAGCTCCGGGGTAAGCAGTGCGCCCCGGACCACCAGAAAGAGGTTCGTCATGGTCCCGTCGACGACCTGTCCCCGGGTGTCGAGCATCAGTCCCTCGGGGATGCCGTCGTCCTGCCACTCGTTGCGGGCCAGCACCTGCTCCAGCCGATTCAGATGCTTGAGGCCGGCGAGACGGGGGTTGCGCGAGAGCCTCATCTCACAGTAACGGGCGCGGACGCCATGATTGCGCCATGCCGTCGGATAGCCGGGTGCGGGGCCGGCGGCCAGGATACGAGTGGGCTGGGGCGAGGTCGGCGGGCGATAGCCGCGGCCTCCCCTGCCCCGGGTGAGAATGACCTTGAGCACCCCTGAATCCATCCCCGAGATCGCCCTTGTCGCCTCGCCGGCCAGCCGCCGAGGATCCGGAGCCGGCATGCCGATCCGGCGGCAGCCCGCGGTGAGTCGTCTCATGTGTTCCTCCCAGAGCCGAGGCTCCCCCTCTTCCACCGCCAGGGTCTCGAACAATCCGTCGCCATAGGTCAGGCCCCGGTCGTCGGCCCGGACCCAGTCCCGTTGCTCGCCGTCGATGATCAAACCCGAACAGGGGGAGGAGGGAGTCGAGGGCCGTGGCAGGGTTAGGCGGTAAAGCGCCGCAGCACCAGGGTCCCGTTGGTCCCGCCAAAACCGAAGGAGTTGGATACGGCAACGTCGATCTTCATCTCCCGCGCCGTGTGCGGCACATAGTCCAGGTCGCACTCGGGGTCGGGGTTGTCCAGATTGATGGTCGGCGGGGCCACCTGATCGCAGATGGCCAGGATGGAGAAGACCGCCTCGGCACCCCCCGCAGCTCCGAGCATGTGTCCGGTCATGGACTTGGTGCTGCTCACCGCGAGCCGGTAGGCGTGGTCGCCGAAGGTGGCCTTGACCGCCCGCGTCTCGGCAACGTCGCCCGCGGGCGTCGAGGTGCCATGGGCGTTGATGTAGTCCACCTCCTCGGGATTGATTCGAGCGTCCTGCAGTCCGAGCCGCATGCAATCGCACGCACCTTCGCCGTTCTCCGAGGGAGAGGTCATGTGGTAGGCGTCGGCGTTTCGCCCATAGCCCACCACCTCGGCGTAGATCTTTGCGCCGCGGCGTCGGGCGTGCTCCAGCTCCTCCAGCACCACCACCGCGGCCCCGTCGCTCAAGACGAAACCGTCTCTGTCCCTGTCCCACGGCCGGCTGGCACGCTGCGGGTCGTCGTTGCGCGTGGACAGGGCGCGTGCCGCCGCGAACCCACCCAGCCCGGTCGGAGAGGTCGCCATCTCGGCACCCCCGGCCAACATGACGTCGACGTCTCCCCGCTCGATCATGCGACCGGCCTCCCCGATATTATGGGTGCCTGTGGCGCAGGCCGAGACGATGGAGAAGTTGGGGCCCTTGAGTCCACGCATGATGGAGAGGTTGCCCGCCACCATGTTGATGATGTTGGCCGGCACGAAGAAGGGCGAGATCTTTCTCGGGCCGCCCTTGAGATAGGCGCCATAGCCGGCCTCGATGCCGGTCACGCCGCCGATCCCCGACCCCACTGCGACGCCGATGCGTGAGGCGTTCTCCTCGGTGACCTCCAGTCCGCTGTCCTCGAGCGCCTGGCAGCCCGCGGCTATCCCGTAGTGGACGAAGGCATCCATCTTGCGGGACTCTTTCTTGGAGATGTAGTCGGTGACCTCGAATCCGTAGATGGGGCCCCCGAACCGGGTGGTGAAAGGAGCTATGTCGAAGTGGGTGATGGGCTGGATACCGCTCTTGCCCGCCAGGATCTGCTCCCAAGCGGTCGATACGCTCAGGCCCACCGGGGAGATGATCCCCAGGCCTGTAACCACTACCCTTCGTTCGCGAGACATTCAGACTTCCCCTCGAAAAAACAGAGGGCCGCCGGCCGCACGCTTGCGGGACTCAGCGGCCCGGCTCTGGATCGCCCCGAAGCAGGGTCAGCTATGTGCAGTGACGTAGTCGATTGCCTGCTGAACCGTTGTGATCTTCTCCGCGTCCTCGTCAGGGATCTCCGTCTCGAATTCTTCTTCCAGTGCCATCACCAGCTCGACCGTGTCGAGAGAATCCGCGCCCAGATCGTCCACGAAAGAGGACTCGGCCGTGACCTCCTCCTCTTTGACGCCCAATTGCTCAACGACAATTTTGCGTACTCGTTCTTCGACGCTGCTCATGATTTTTTAGATCCTCCGGATTATCGCATGGGCGCAAGGTTACACCGTTGCGCTATTTTAGACACAAACCGCGCAGGAGAAAAGGAAACTTGCTGGTCTCGCCGACAAAGCAAAATACGAATATTTTCATTTCACCATCATAGAGTTAAAGCGCTTATTCAATCGCATTCGAGAATTGGCGATTCGCTGCGTGCAAACGCAACCGACGTATTTTTCCAACAGACCGGCCATCCGGGCACAGCTGCGGGCCCTAGCCCATGAACATGCCCCCGTTCACGTGCAAGGTCTCACCCGTGATGTAGGCCGCATCGTCCGAGGCCAGGAAGGCCACGGCACTGCCGATTTCGTCCGCCGCGCCCAGGCGCCCTACCGGGATGTCGGCAAGCAGCGCCGTGCGCTGTTCCTCGCCCAGTCCGCGCGTCATGTCGGTATCGATGAAGCCGGGAGCCACCGCGTTGACTGTGATCCCTCGGGAGCCCACCTCTCTGGCCAGAGACTTGGTGAAGCCGAGGATGCCTGCCTTGGCGGCAGCATAGTTCGCCTGGCCCGGATTGCCGGTCGAGCCGACCACCGAGGCGATGTTGACGATGCGCCCCTTGCGCTCTTTCATCATGGATCTGAGGCAGGCCCTGGTCACTCGAAACACGGAGCTGAGGTTGGTGTCGATGATCGACTCCCACTCTTCGTCCTTCATCCGCATCAACAGATTGTCCCGGGTGATGCCGGCATTGTTGACGAGAATGCTCGGGGCGCCGAAGGAGGCACCTATCTCGCGCACCACGGCACTGACCTGGTCACGGTCGGTGACATTCAGAACCATGCCGCACCCATTGAGACCGGTCTCGGCCAGACGCGTCCCGATGGCCTCGGCGCCCGCCTCCGAGGTGGCCGTGCCGATCACCGTGGCCCCGCGCTCCGCCAGTTTGTGGGCGATCGCCTGCCCGATGCCTCGGCTCGCCCCTGTAACCAGGGCGACCGCATTGTCAAGATTCATCGATGGTCTCCGTCGCTGGTGATGCGTAGCTGAGGTCTCCGCCCATCGGCGCAGCGCCGAGGTCCGGTCGCGGTCAAAATCTGGCCAGAACAGAGCCCCAGGTGAAGCCGCCGCCGAAGGCCTCCATGAGTAAGGTCTCGCCTCTGCGCACCCGTCCGTCACGCACGGCCGCATCCAGCGCCAGAGGCACGGATGCCGCGGACGTATTGCCGTGGGTATCCACGGTCACGACCACGCGGTCCATGGGCATACCCAGCTTGCGAGCCGTGGCATTGATGATGCGAATGTTCGCCTGGTGGGGGATCAGCCAGTCCACGTCGGACTTCTCCAGGCCGTTCTTTTCCAGGGTCTCGTCCACGATCCGCCCGAGCGTCAGGACCGCCATCTTGAAGACCTCGTTGCCACTCATCTCGATGAAGGCCTCGCCCGCCTTGACCTTGTCGAAGCCGTTGGAGACACCTGCCGGGACCCGAAGGAGGTTCTCGTAAGCACCGTCGGCGTGCAGATGGGCGGAGAGGATGCCCGGCTCGTCGGTGGCCTCCAGCACCACGGCGCCGGCACCGTCGCCGAAGAGCACACAGGTGCCCCGATCGGTCCAGTCGATGATCCTGGAGAGGGTCTCGGCACCCACCACCAGGGCGCAGCGGGCGCTGCCGGCGCGGATGAAGCTGTCGGCCACGCCCAGGGCGTAGACGAAGCCTGTGCATACGGCCTGGACATCGAAGGCCGCGCAACCGTGGATACCCAGGCGACCCTGGAGCAGACAGGCCGTGCTGGGAAACACCTGATCCGGGGTCGTGGTGGCGACGATGATCAGATCGATGTCCTCGGCGTTCTTCCCTGCCGCCTCCATCGCAAAGCGCGCAGCCTGCTCGGCCAGGTCGCAGGTGTGCTCGCCGTCGCGCGCGACGTGGCGTTTGACTATGCCCGTGCGCTCGCGAATCCATTCGTCGGAGGTCTCGACGATCTTTTCCAAGTCATGGTTGGTCAGAATCCTGTCGGGTAGATAGCCGCCGGTTCCCGCGATCCGCGAAAAAGTCACGCCACTCCCCTTTTTTCCAGCTGTTCCTGCACCTGGCGGGAGATGCGGTTGGGGACGTCGGCGCGCACCTCTTTCCTGGCGATCTGTATCGCATTCTCGAAGGCCAACACATCCGCCCCGCCATGGCTCTTGACCACGATCCCGCGCAGCCCGAGCAGGCTGGCCCCATTGTAGCGCCGTGGGTCCATGGTACGGCGGAAATGGCTCATGACGGGCATGGCGAGCAAGGCGGCGACCTTCGTATACCAGTTTCGGCGAAACTGCTGCTCCAGCACGTGGCGCACCATCTTGGCCAATCCCTCGCTGGTCTTCAGGGCCACGTTGCCGACGAACCCGTCGCATACCACCAGGTCCAGATCCCCGAGATAGATCTCGTCGCCCTCGACATAGCCGGCATAGTTGAGAGAGCTGGCTGCAATCAGCTCGTGGGCTTGCTTGACCTGCTCGTTGCCCTTGATCTCCTCCTGCCCGATATTGAGGAGGCCCACCTTGGGGCGGCGAATCCCCTCCACTGCGCTGACCAGCTCGCTGCCCATCACCGCGAACTGGAACAGGTTCTCGGCGGTGCAGTCGACATTGGCGCCGAGGTCCAGCATCCAGGTGAAGCCTCGAACGGTCGGAATGGCGGTGATGATCGCTGGCCTTCCGACACGCGGCAGGGTCTTGAGCACGAACTTGGCGGTGGCCATGAGCGCCCCAGTGTTGCCTGCGCTCACCGCGGCCTGCGCCTCGCCATGCTTGACCAGGTCGATCGCGACCCTCATGGAGGAGTCCTTCTTGCCTCGTAGCGCCTTGGACGGCAGGTCGTCCATCTCGACCACCTGGCTCGCTGCGTGGCAGTCCAGGCGCTCGCTTTGGCTCTGGCCGCCGAGATGGGCCTTGATCGCGTCGCATCCGCCGACCAGGATCAGGCGGGTATCGCTGTCGTGCTCGAGAAAGCGCAAGGCCGCCGGGACCACGACCTGCGGGCCAAAGTCCCCCCCCATGGCGTCGAGCGCTATGGTCACCGAATCAGCCATGCTGGATGCTCAGGTCCCGGTCAACGGGTAAGCCACACCCGCGCGGGCATTCCATGACGGTCGGACCGGTAGACGAGCGATAACAGGGAGTGTCAGTCGGCGCTACGGGCGACGACTTTACGCCCACGATAGAAACCGTCAGGCGTCACATGGTGACGCAGATGGGTCTCCCCCGTGGTGGAATCGATGGACAGCGCCTTGTCGGTCAACCCGTCGTGGGAACGACGCATGCCGCGCTTGGAAGGGGTCTTTCGGTTCTGTTGGACCGCCATGGCATTCTCCTGAACAGAGTTATTGCAATCAGTCGCCCCGGCGCTTGAGCGCCTTGAGCACCGAGAAAGGATTAGCCGCCTCGGTCGGCAGCACTGCGTCTTCTTTCCACAGCGGCTCGACACAGTCGCCGGGCTTGTGCATGGATACCTGCGGCAGCGTGAGCAGCAGCTCGTCTTCCACCGTGTCCGCCAACCGCAGCGGCTCCCCGTCTGCCAACAAGAGCGGATCCTGCCCGCCGGGAAGGCGCTCCGCCTGCGCGAGCGTCGCCACCACGACGAGCCGGAATTCGATGTCGACGGGAAAGGCTACGGGTCCCAGACAGCGCTGGCACTCGAGCCGCAGACTCGCCCGCACCCGACCCGACAGGATCATCCGGCTCTGGTCGTCGCGCTCGGCGCTCAACTGGACCTCGACCATGGGGTCCCCGCCCTCGATCGCTCCCATCAGGCGGGAGAGTCGATCTAACCGGATCTGGCCCGAGATCCGCTTACTGAGATCGGCCGTTCGCCGAGGGTCGAAAAACTCAGGCAGGCGCTGCGACATAAGCGCGGAATGATAATCTTCAACGCCCAGAGTGTCAAAGCGGGAAGCCCTTGTTAAACACACATTTTCCGTCTGGTGGCCAAGCAATCGTCGGCGCTTTGGCAATCGTCGGACTCGCCCTTGGGTCCTGGTATCCGCATGTCCGAGTCTCGTAACCGACTCTCGGGTCGGCGTCGGCCCCGCCGCGCGAGGGTCCCTGGAGTCTGATAATCTTTGTACACCCAACTGGATTCCCTGGCGCGCCAATCACTAGCCTGAACACCTGCTCGGCCCCACGATGAAGCTCGTACTCGGCTCCTCCTCCCCCTTCCGCAAAGAGCTGTTGGCCCGCCTGGGCCTGCCCTTCGAGACCGCCTCTCACCGGACGGATGAGACCCCCTGGCCCGGCGAGTCGGCCGAGCGACTGGTGTGCCGCCTGTCCGAGGCCAAGGCCCGATCGCTGGCCACGGCGTTTGGGGATGCCCTGATCATCGGCTCGGATCAGGTCGCCTGTGTGGACGGAGAGATTCTCGGGAAGCCGGGAGATCGAGGGCGGGCGATCCAGCAGCTCGGCCGGCTGTCCGGCAGGCGCGTGAGCTTCTTGACGGGCCTGTGCCTGTACAATAGCTCAATGGATCGGGCGCGCGTGCTCTGCGAGCCTTTCCATGTGCACTTCCGCAGGCTGAGTCCGGACCAGATTGCGCGCTATGTCGAGCGAGAGCGGCCCTATAGCTGCGCAGGAAGCTTCAAGTCCGAAGGCCTCGGTATCGCCCTGTTCGAGCGTCTGGAGGGGGACGATCCCAATACGCTGATCGGCCTGCCGCTGATCCGCCTGGTGACCCTGCTCGGGGCGGAGGGGATGGAAGTCTTATAAGCCTAGAAGAAGCGGTTTGCCATTAGCTTTTAGCGATTAGCTTCGCCGAATTCGCAAGTTAGCTCGCTCGGAGCCTGCCGCATCGGGTGGTCCGGTGGGGTACGCGAGTCCAGGAGCCTGGCTCAGGGCTGAGTGGAGAAGCGATAGCCCACGCCTCGCACCGTCTGCACCAGCCGGTCGTGACCGGTGGTCTCCAAGGCCTTTCGCAGACGGCGGATATGGACATCCACCGTACGCTCTTCGATATAGACGCTCGGCCCCCAGACTTGATCCAGCAGCTGGCTTCGCGAGTAGACGCGCTCGGAGTGGGTCATGAAGAAGTGCAGCAAACGGAACTCGGTGGGCCCGATGTCCAGCGTCTGACCGTTCGCCGTGACCCGGTGCTGGGCCAGATCCAGCATGAGATCCTCGCCGGCCGTGACCTGCTGCTCCAGGTTTCCATGGGCGCGACGCATGACTGCCTTGATCCGCGCCATCAGCTCGCGCGGTGAGAAAGGCTTGGTCACATAGTCGTCCACACCCGCATCCAGCCCGGCCACCTTGCTGGCTTCCTCGCCCCGGGCGGTGAGCATAATGATGGGAATCTCACGCAGCCCCGGATCCCGACGCAGGCGCCGGGTGAGGTCCAGCCCGCTGGTGCCCGGCAACATCCAGTCCATCAGGATCATATCGGGTCGATCGTCACCCATGACCCGCTCGGCCTGCAGTCCATCGGCGGCCTCCATGACCTTGTAGCCGGAGCGCTCCAGGGTCGCCCTCAACATCTCCCGAATCGCGGGCTCGTCCTCCACGACCAAAATGTTCGAGTCAGTCACGTCGAATCGGCTCTAAATGCTAAGGTGTTGAACAGTGGTGAGGATTACAGCCGCCTCCGATGACAATAGCATGACGTCGCGGCATCAGTAGCCAGAGGCTCGCACGTGCGACAATCGCGACCCAAATCGCGACCCAACCCGGGGCGGTCGGGCGTCGTTTTGTCACGAGATCTGCCGGGCCCTGATCCGCCAGGTGTGTCTGGACGAAGCGGCCATTCCCATCCGCGATCCGGTGGTCTCGGTCTGCGAGATCCTCGCCTATGACCCCCTTCTGTTGGCCTGCGAGGGACGGGTGGTGGCGGTCGTGGGCGTGGCACAGGCCGAGCTGGGCGCGGCGCGATGGCGCGGGACCCCGGGGGGCGAGCAGACCGCGCGGATCGGTGGGATCGAGGAAGGGCCTGCCCGGGTGCTGTTGGAGACTGAGCTGGGAGGAAGCCGCGTCCCGCAACCCGTTGTTTTCTCAGCGCCCTCTGCGTCTCTGCGGTTCGTCCATCAACAATTCCTTTATATATAAATAGTTATTAACTTTACATGATATTTTACATTAATCTTGGACTTGTCCCGATCCCGAAGATCTTGGCAGCCGCGGTGCTCGCACTGGCACCCAAGCGCTCGGCCAGGCGATCGACCAGATCGCCCTCGTACGTGTAGTCGACCAGCTTCTCGGCCCCCACCAGCTCCCGGGCCACGTAGCTGCTGCTGCCCAATCCATCGGCCAGCCCCAGCTCGACCGCCTGCTCCCCGCTCCAGATCAGGCCGCTGAACAGGCCATCGGTCTCCTTCAGGCGAACGCCCCGCCCCTCCCTCACCTGGGCGATGAACTGGGTGTGCAGCTCCCCGAGCACGCCTTTCAGATACTGCACGTCCTGTTCCCGCAGGGGTGAGAAGGGGTCGAACAGACCCTTGTTCTCGCCTGCCGTCAACAGGCGGCGCTCGATCCCGAGCATGTCCAGGGTACCCGTGAAGCCGAAGCCATTGATCAACACCCCGATCGAGCCGACCAGACTGGCCTTGTCCACGTAGATCTTGTCGGCGGCCACTGCCATGTAGTACGCGCCCGAGGCACAGATATCGGTGGCCACGGCATAGACGGGGATATTCTTGTGTTTCTTTTTCAGGCGACGAATCTCGTCGTTGACGTAGCCCGCCTGGACCGGGCTCCCGCCCGGGCTGTTGATGCGCAGAATCACACCCTTGGTGGACTTGTCCTTGAAGGCGTCGCGCAGACCCTTGACGATGTTGTCCGCGCTCGCCTTCTGACCCGGGCCTATCAGTCCCTCGACCTTGACCACTGCCGTGTGCTTGTCCGTAGAGAGGCCGGTATCCAACAGGTCATCGCCTTTCCATAGCACCAGGAGCAGGACCAGGTAGGCGAAGGTCAACAGCTTGAAGAAGATGCCCCAGCGCCGGGCACGACGCTGCTCGACCAGGGATTGGGTCGCGAGCTTTCGCAACAACTCTCGCTCCCAGCTAATTGATTTCTCGCCAGATTCTTCCATTCTTCACCCCCATAAGTCCAGAAGAGGCCCTAGTCGGGCCCCGGGGCCCGAGCGAAGGGATCGAAGCGGATTCTCACGCCAGGGACCTCGCCCGGGTGCCCCCACCCAAGCCCGCCAGCCAGCCCGGAAGCTCCGTGATCGCGCCCAGGAAGGCCAGGGGCTGGTGACGAGCGAGGCGATGCGGAGGATGCACCCCATAGCCCGCGGCCAGACCGGCCACGCACGCGTTGCGGGCCATCTCCAGATCGTACTCGGTATCGCCGATCATGAGGGCCGCCGAGGGCTCCACACCCAGCTCGCCCATCAGCTGGAGCAGCATCTCGGGGTGGGGCTTGGAGAAGGTCTCGTCGGCACAGCGGGTGGCGTGGAAGACCTGCCCCAGACCGGTGCTCTCGAGGGCCATGTCCAGCCCGCGCCGCCCCTTGCCGGTCGCCACGGCGAGCAGATAGCCCTGGGTCTCCAGGGCCCGCAGGGTCTGGGCGGCGCCGGGAAACAGGTGCGAAGGGGCCCGATCGGTATCGAGAAAATGGAGCCGGTAACGGTCGGCCAGGGCCTGGACCGCGGCCGAGTCCAGGCTGGGAAACAGCTCGGCGACCGCCTCTCTGAGCCCCAATCCGATGATCTCGCGCACCGCTTCATGGTCCGGCACGTCGACCTCCAGGTCCTGAGCGGCCGCCCGCACACAGGCCACAATTCGGGCCTCGGAGTCCATCAGCGTTCCGTCCCAGTCGAACACCAGCAGGTCGAATCCGCTCATCGCTCTTCTCGACAATGGCAATAGCGCTTCCCTGGGGACCCAAGCGCCCGCCGACGCAACGGAGCCGGGCCGAGCTCGCCGGGACATAGGTTCGGCGGGTCGTGGCGACACCCAGGGAAGAAGCTCTCCCAAGCCACTATAACGCCTTCAGAAACTCTTCCAAGCCAGAATTGAGCGGCGCCTCGATCCTCAAGGGCCGGTCTTCGCGCGGCCAGGTGAGCGCCAGGGACCGCGCGTGCAGAAAAAGCCGCCGCAGCCCCAGGTTGCGGGCCCAGCGATTGGCCTCGGGGTCGCCGTATTTCTCGTCACCGAGGATGGGCGTGCCCAGGGAGGCGGCGTGGACCCGGATCTGGTGGGTGCGGCCGGTCTCCAGCCTGGCCTCCACCAGTGTGGCCTGACCGAAGAGTCTCAGCACCCGGAAGCGGGTGAGGGCCGGCTTGCCGCCCTCATCCGGTCGGACCACCCGCTGGCCGCTGCGCAGGGTGCTCTTCCGAAGGGCCAGATTGACATCCGCCTTATCCCGGGACCAACGCCCAGCGAGCAACGCCAGATACAGCTTGTCCACCCCACCGTCCCGAAACAGCTGGTGCAGCACCCGCAGTGCGCTACGGCGCTTGGCCAACAGCAGACAACCCGAGGTATCGCGATCGAGACGGTGCACCAGCTCCAGGCCCTGCTCTTTCGGTCGGAGCAGACGCAGTGCCTCGATTACCCCGTGCTCGATCCCGCTTCCGCCGTGCACGGCCAGGCCCGCAGGCTTGTTCAGGGCCAGCACACGCGTGTCTTCGAAGACAATCGCCTCTTGTAACCGCTCCAAGACACTCGATGGAGGCCCGGGGCTTGCACGGGGCCGGGCAACTCGCACGGGCGGCAGACGGACGCTATCGCCCTCGCGAAGCCGGTAGTCGGCGTCGACCCGCCCCTTGTTGACCCTCACCTCGCCTTTTCGCAGCATCCGATAGATATGGCTGCGCGGTACCCCCTTCAAGCAGCGCAGCAGATAATTGTCGATACGCTGGCCCTGGTCACCCTCCTCCACCCGGACCCATTGCACCCGGGGCTGGGCTCCACCCTGTTCGGTCATGACCTCTGGACTCATCGGCGCATGATATCAGCTGCGCTCCCTGTTGATGCGTCTTTGCGACACTGTTATATTCCGCTGCTGGTCTGCTCGGCCGATCTGCGGCTCGCTCCGAGCAGACCACTGGTTTCCAAGGCGAAACGCGTAGACCCGGCCCCGATGGCTGTCGCGCTCGGAAGTATTCCGTACGCAAGGCAGTCCTCCGGGTCGCCCGAGCCGGGATGGGAAAAAGCCGGCCGATTGAGAATAACGGCGGGATTCGAATCCCGCTTTCTGCACCCTCCCCGTTGACCGCCAGCCCGGTGCCGGGTGCTGCGCAGTCGCCGATCGAGAATTGCCTGGCGATCCAGGTCTTGGCATCCGGACGGTCCGATAACGGAGCCACCGGGATAGGATTGGACCCAATACCGGGCAATTCGTCGTTAACCATGCGTGCTCCTCGGCCTGAACGGCTGGGTCAGAGCCTCCAGCGGCGCCCTCGGCGGAGGCCGAGCGGCTAAGCAGTGCGGCTCCCCTGCAGGGTCGAGCGAAGCTGGCCGGCACCGTCGCGGTGTCGGGCGGCTACGCTCAGGCGCGCCCAATGACGCTGACAATCATGAAAAGAATGCTCATCAACGCGACTCAGCCGGAAGAGTTGCGTGTGGCCATAGTGGACGGCCAGACTCTGTTCAACCTGGATATAGAGACCCCTGGACGGGAACAGAAGAAGGCCAACATCTACAAGGGCAAGGTTACCCGGGTCGAGCCCAGCCTGGAGGCGGCGTTCATCGACTACGGCGCCGGGCGTCAAGGCTTTCTGCCGCTGAAGGAGATTTCACGCGGCTATTTCGCGGAGGAGGCGCTCAAGGGCTCGGGCCGCACAGACATCAAGGATGCCATCCGCGAAGGCCAGGAGCTGGTCGTCCAGATCGAGAAGGAGGAACGCGGCACCAAGGGAGCGGCGCTGACCACCTTCGTCTCGCTGGCGGGCCGTTACCTGGTGCTGATGCCGAACAACCCGCGGGCCGGCGGCGTCTCGCGCCGCATCGAGGGTCAGGACCGCAGCGAGCTACGTGAGGCCATGAGCGCCCTGGAGATCCCAGACGGCATGGGTCTGATCGTGCGCACCGCAGGGGTTGGCAAGAACGTCGAAGAGCTGCAGTGGGACCTCGACTATCTCATCCAGCTGTGGAGCGCCATCGAGTCCTCCGCCCGCGAGCGGCCTGCACCCTTTCTCGTCTATCAGGAAAGCAACGTCTTCATCCGCTCCATCCGAGACTATCTGCGCGCGGATATCGGGGAGATAGTGATCGACAGCCGACCTGTCTACGACGAGGCGTGCCAGTTCATTGCCCACGTCATGCCGAGCTACAGCAAGAAGATTCGCCTCTACGAAGAAGAGGTCCCGCTGTTCAGCCGCTATCAGATCGAGACCCAGATCGAGTCGGCCTTCAAACGCGAGGTCCGACTGCCGTCCGGCGGCTCCATCGTCATCGACTACACGGAGGCACTGACCTCGGTGGACGTCAACTCGGCCCGGGCCACCAAGGGCTTGGACATCGAGGAGACGGCGCTGAACACCAATCTTGAGGCCGCCGACGAGCTGGCACGTCAGCTGCGCCTGCGCGACCTGGGCGGACTTTTCGTGATCGACTTCATCGACATGACCCCCCCCAAGAATCAGCGCGAGGTCGAGAACCGACTCCGGGACGCCCTCAAGGAAGACCGTGCAAGGGTCCAGCTCGGACGGATCTCCCGCTTCGGCCTGTTGGAGATGTCCCGCCAACGCCTGCGCCCGTCCCTGGGAGAGTCCAGCCAGAGTGTGTGCCCCCGCTGCCATGGCCACGGCACGGTACGCAGCGTGGAATCCCTTGGCCTGGCGATCCTGCGCATCATCGAAGAGGCGGCGATGAAGGAGAGCACGGGACAGATTGTCGCCCAGCTACCCGTGGACGTGGCATCCTTCCTGCTCAACGAGAAGCGCTCGGCCATCGGCGAGATCGAGGAGCGCCAGGGGGTTGGCGTCGTGTTGGTCCCCAACCGATTCCTCGAGACCCCCAACTACGAGATCGAGCGCATTCGGGCGCACGAGATGCCGCGTGGCAGCGAGGCCCGGTCCAGCTACGAGCTGGTCGCCGAGCCCGAGAAGGAGGTCCCCACCTCCTCGCGTGCCGCGCCGCGTCCGGCCGAGCCTGCCGTCAAGGGCATAGTGCCGGCCACCCCCGCCCCGGCGGCGCCCAAGCCCGAGGTGCCCGAGCGGCCCGAGGAAGCGGCATCCGAGCAGGGGCTGATCCGTCGTATCTGGGCGAGCCTGTTCCCGGTCCGCACCATCGAGGCCGAGCAACCGCCGGTCGAGCAGGCCATCCCGGATAAGCACACCTCCGAGACCGAGGCGCCCGCAGCCACGCCGCGCCGCTCTCGACGCCCCGAGTTCTCGGGCGGTCAGCCGCGTGCGGCCGGTGGCGGACGCCAGCGCACCCGATCGACACGTAGATCCGCCTCCAGCGAGGGATCCGCGCCGGCGCCCCAGCAGAAGGACAAAGAGGTCAAGACCCCCGTCGATCCGCAGGGCAAGGCCGCTCCCGAGACAGCGGCGACTTCGGAAGACGAAGGCCAGACCCGCAAGACGGGCTCTTCCCGAAGGGGTCGCCGCGGTGGGCGCCGTCGCCGCTCGAATGCGAAGATGGACCAGGTCACCGCCAATGGCGAGCAGAGTCCGCCGTCTCCCGAGTCAGCTGCGGACCAAGAAAAACCGGCGGAGCCGGGAAGAACGGACAGGCCGGAAAGTCCTGAGACAGAGCGCGCGTCCGAAAAGCCCGAGGAACAGCCTTCCGGCAAGCCGGTGACGACCGAGAGGAAGCCCCGCCGTCGCTCCGGCGCCATGGGCTCGGACGCCAAGCCCCAGAGCGAAGGCTCTGCCAGCCCATCGCAAGCGGGCGCCGAAGCGGTTGCGCCCGTAACCGTGGCCCCTCAGCCGGCTCAGGCGGCAGAGCCGAAAACGCAGGCCCCGGCGCCAGTCCGGTCGGCGGACCAAACCCCTCCCCCTGAGGGACCGCCCAGGCCCACTGAGCCAGCCGCGGAGACGTCGCCACCTCCGGCGAAGGAAGGGCCAGCTGCAGCTCCGCAAGCGCATAGCGATCCAGCCAAGCAGGACACACCCAGGCCCGAGGAGACCCCGGACACCACAAGCTAGTACGCTGTAGGACGCACGCTGGACCCCGTCCAACTGCCGCTTCTAGGCTCGATCGGACGACCTGTCGCGGCGACGGAATCCGGCGCCGACAGACCGCGGCAAACGGGTGCGCAAGGAGTGAGGCGAAGAGCTGTCGCGCGAGCTGGCTCTGCCCATGCCTGTCGGTGCGGCGGAGCCTCAAGAGAAATGCCGTTCCTGGATATGCCTGAGCAGGCCCGAGGCAGCCGCCTCGATCATGTCGAACACCTGCTCGAAGCCACGCTCCGCGCCGTAGTAAGGGTCGGGGACCTCTCTAACTCTCAGCTCCGGAGCGAAGTCCATCAACAGGTGGACCTTGCGCTCATACTGCGGTGGACAGATCCCCAGCAGGTCATGGAAGTTGTCCTGGTCCATGACCACCACATAATCGAAGCGAGCCATGTCCTCCTCGGTGGCCGCACGTGCCCGCAGGTCCTCCAGACTCATCCCGCGCCGCCGCGCCGTCTGCTGTGCCCGCCGGTCGGGCGCCTTGCCGACGTGATAGGCGTGGGTCCCCGCAGAATCTATCTCGATGGCGTCGGCCAGTCCCGCTTCCTGAGCTAAAGCGCGGAATACTCCCTGCGCCGTCGGAGAGCGGCAGATGTTCCCCATGCAGACGAACAATACTTTCACTTTTGTATTCATAATCAATAAGTTCAGGAAACAATGTGATAACTTACATCATCAATGACGAGCGTTCAAGCATAGCAGAAGGCTCTGCGCCTGGAGCAGCTGGCACTTGAAGTGAGCCCGGTGACTCTGGCCGCGGCCCGCGAGCGCCTCGAGCGAGCCCGGGAAGCCTTCATGAAGTCGGCAGGGCCCTCCGAGCCATGACCGTGCGAGGCGTACCGGAGGCGACCAGTTCTCTATGGGGTGTTGGGCAAGAACAAGCGCTGGCTCTCTTGGTGCTCTTTGAGCGTCTGGGACGTGGACGGGGCGGTGGTGGTGTATGACGCCCACACCGTGGAAGAGATGAAGCGGCTGCCGATGGTGAAGCCTACGGGGAATTATAATGTTTTCCAATAGATAACAATGGATGAGGCGGCGAGTCATTGAGGCGGACGTACCGTAGGTCGGGCTGGCGCTGTTTGCCAACCCGACATTCCCTCACCCCCGCTCCCCTGCCGCCTCCACTCCTCCCCAGCCCGCGGGGGAGGCTGGGAGGGGGAACATTTTTTAGCTTTTGCCGACGCCTCTGCGCACGGCGCCACCCCTCGACGCCTTGAATAGCAACGCGGCCACAACCCCCTCCAAAATCACCGTCACCAGCGCAGCCGCCTACTCTTCCTCTGGCGATTCCTGGTCGACTGCTTCGCCCGAAGCACTTTGTTCCTGCCCCCGCTCTTCGCCAGCCTTCTTGAGCGTTGTGCCCAGCGGACTCTGCACCGCCATGCCGCTACGCTGGATCACGTGCGTATAGATCTGGGTCGTGCGCACGTCAGAGTGCCCCAGCTGCTCCTGCAAGGTGCGAATGTCCGTACCCCTTTCCAGCAGATGAGTCGCGAACGGATGCCTCAAGGTGTGAAACAAGGAGACACCCATCATCTGAGCCAGATCTCGCGTAGTCCCCTCCCCGATCCCTTCCGCGCGCCCGGATGCGGCGGCAGGTGTCTTTCCGGGGTCAAGTTGACGCTGAAGGAAGGCCGAACAGCCGAATTCTGGGAATTTCGCGGGGGCGAGGCCAACGACCTGGGTCGGCGAGTCGTTTTTCTCCGGGAATGGGGGGATATTCTTGAGGAGGAAAAGCTATCCGCTCTGAAACAGCCGCCGGCAGGCTCCGATGCCGCGCGCCCAGTGGTGCCCACCGAGTCGGCAAGCCTCCTCGACGTGCTCCGCCGACCGATCCAGCTGTAGAAGTGGGTCTCGAACTCGCTGGCCAGCTGGAACCAGGCCTGTGAGCTGATCCCAAAACGGTCCAAGATAGGTAGCCACAGACCTCGATGGTCAGGTCCTGCCTTCGCCGTCGCTCGCATCGAGCCGATGGGCCCCCAGCCCGAAGCTGGTCCCCTTGCCGAGGTGGACCCGCTGCCCGTGCCAGAGGGCGGGCCAGAAGGCCGACAGGCCTGGGCCGCGGAGATGGGGGTCGCCGAGCAGCCCGCCCATCCTCATCTCGTTCCCACGGTCCATCGTGGGAACGCATGCAGTGGTCGTGGCTTCCCCGTCGCGGTGGAGTCGGCTGGACTTACGCGTCGCTCAGAGGGCCGGCGAGCGAGTTGGCTCCGGTATGCATTCCCACGGGGGACAGTGGGAACGAGGGCCAAGACGGGGCGTGCTCAATCGATGCCACACGTGCGAGACGTTGCCGTGCTCGCCCGGGGCAGTCAGTGACGCCAGGCTGCGGCGCGATCAGTCCCCAAAGACCTGCTCGATGGTCTCGGCAAACAGCACCCGCTCGGCCCAGCTCAGCAGATCCTCGGAGCTTGCCTCGTCCAGACGTCGCTCGATTTGGGGTGTCAGCGGGCCAAACTTGCGGATGAGCAGCTTGCTTAGCAGTGCCTCTTCGCCTTCCTTCCGACCCTCTTCACGGCCCGCTTCACGACCCTCTTCGCGGCCCTCTTCACGGCCCTCTTCACGGCCCGCTTCACGGCCCTCTTCACGACCCTCTTCACGACCCTCTTCACGACCCTCCTTCCGACCCGCTTCCAGGCCCTTGAGCAGTCCCTGCTCCTCCCACTCCTGGGTCCACTCTTTCACCCGCTCGGCCAACATGGCATCGACCTCTTCAAGCTCATGCAATACCGGTAAGTCTATCCCTTTCAGCTTGCCCGGCAACAGTACCCGACCCAGCCACACGGTGAAGGCGCGGCGCAGACTGGCCTGATCCGGGTCGTGCAGCCAATGCAGCAGCAGCTGCACGACCCGGCGCAGCTCCTCCGGCGCCCGGCTGTTCTCCAGCTGGATCAGCGCCGCGGCCAGGTTGCCTTGCTCGGCTGGGGCGAAGACATCCGGATAGTGCCCCTCATCGAGCAGCAGATAGCTCAGGCTCGGCTGATAGCGCTGCAAGCTCCCCGGGGCCGGCTCGAGCAGCTCCGCCAGGGTCTCGCCACCTTGCCACGGGCGCAAGCCGTTGTAGAGCACCAGCGGAAATACCGGCGGCAGCCGCCCCTGGGTGCTCAGGCTCCCGGTGCGTACCAGCTGCTGATAGAGCAGACTCACGTAGACCAGCATGCGCAGGGCCATCCAGGGGTCGGGCTGGGACTGAAACTCGATCAGCAGATAGATGTAGAGCCACTCATCCCGGCAGCGCACTCGCCAGATGACGTCGTCCTCGCGCCGTTCCAGGTCGTCGCTGACGAAGCTGCCCTGCACCGGCTCCAGGGTGGCGAAGTCCAGCTGGGCCACCCAGTCCTCGTGCACGAACCCCTCCAGCAGGTCCTGCACCATGCGTGGGTGGGAGAAGAACTGGCGGTAGCTGCTGTCGTGATCGGCCATGGGTCGAGGTTAGGGCAGACTGGGCTGAAGGGCAAAGTCTGAGGCATCGTCTACCCGTCTCATTCCCACGGGGGACCGTGGGAACGAGTGCCAACAGGCCGTGCTCGATCGATGCCGCGTGCGAGGCGTTGCCTTGCTCGCCCGGGGCAGCCAGTGAAATACCCGCGGATTGGTTACCAGCCTCAGGAATCCCGCAGTGATCATGGGCAGCAGGGTCAGGGAAACGCTTCCCATGGCGCAGTCGCGTCTTGCCTGGACGAGCCAGGAGCGCGCCGGTTCGTGATGGGGATGGTCGGTGCGGAAAGCGGCAACCAGTA
>Ga0210096_1000158_pt1 | contig 27740 bp, 23 predicted proteins | sample China_Galinas_PW_4_FD_184864 | JGI IMG/M metagenome (GOLD analysis project Ga0210096, IMG submission 184864) | Wetland microbial communities from San Francisco Bay, California, USA, that impact long-term carbon sequestration - China_Galinas_PWA_D2... | ecosystem: Environmental > Aquatic > Marine...
TTTTTAACAATTTCAGCAACTTCGAGCATCGCCATAAAACAGGCATCAAATCCAATAAGTGAAAACTTGCCGCCATTTAAGTGATGTGTACATACATATTCAAGGGCTTTATCAAGTTTTTGGTTAGTGAGATAATTTCCTGACGTATCATCCCAACATACGCCGCGATGGCATTTAAAGCGTTCGCGCGTGGTTGCATCATTATTTTCAAAGAAATCTATTGAGCGATCAAGTTCTAGTTTGTTGGTGCGTGGATTAAAAGTAAACATTTCTGCAGTATTGAGGATGCGGCCATTGGTAAAATCAATAGTACCTGAACCATGATTCCAGAAGATAACTCCATAATGTTCAGCAGGATAGCTATTAATGCCCCATGCGCAGCATGAGATAAGTGTGTTGGGATTACCACTATCCATGCTTTGAGAATGAGGGTCATCAGCATTTACATGTACAATGGCATCTTTTTCAACATAATAGCGCCGGGTAACTTTTTTATTACCAGAAATTCTAATATCAAGATGTATAATAATATTTATATGTTCATTTGAACCTATTTGTGCCATTTGCTTAATGTTGCGTGCTGCAAATCCACGTAGATCATTATCTGCTGCCATATAAATAATAAGAGTCCATTTTTTCTTATCAACATGGGTAATCTGTTTGGTAATGCTTATAGAGTCTAATTCAGGAAAAATAAATTGGTCGAACGTATGTATGGGAATACTGATACAAATGAGTGCAATAAAGAAATATATGCGCTTGAATGATGAGAACATCTTCATGTAACACTCCTTAAGAAAAGGTTTTCTCCATTTTTTATATATGAAAAAGAGTAATAAAAAAACTCGTTAATAATCAACACTTTTGAACGCGTATCAAATTGAGCCAGCCAAGTGCTGCAGTGAGCGCAAAGGTCAATTGAAAGTCAAGAAAGAATAAATGAATAGGATTTTGTAGCAACGTAATTAAACACACCATAATAAGCAGATGTAGAAAATTGCTTGGTAGGCGCAAAATCATACATAGTTTATGAAATAAAAAACAGAAAAATGCGCGGCTAAATGCAATGCTTGGCCAACTCAATAAACCATAACTTATGCATAGTATAAGTAATAATAGTTGTTTGATAGTAAATGGGAGAGGCAATAGATTAAGCAGGAAATACCAAATCAATGCAACGAGCGCAACATGCAAACCAGAGCGAGCCAAATAATGGCTAATGCCCCAACTTCTGAATTGTTCCTTAAATTGTTGTTGTAATTGTTTATTTGTTTTATTGCCTAAAAATATGCCAGAAAATAAAGCAAATAAAGAGGGTGACATATGTTGTTTAAAGTGTCTCCAAAGATTAGTTTTGAACTGCCAGATTCCTCGTTGCCAACTAATTGAAGGGCGATGGATACCCGTATAATTGAGCTTGGTTAAAAATAATGTTGCCGCAATATTATTTTTGAGTTGATATAAACGAAATGATTCTGAAGTTGGCTGTTTATAGATAATATTATGTGCTTTTATTTCATCGCCAACATGCAACCCCTGTGTATTGTGTAGATAAAGCCATAGTTTATGCGTAATGGGATGTGATACTGACACAGTAATCTTTTGTTTAAAATAGCGATGTTCGTTTGGTTCAATATCAACAATTGTAACCTGAATAGTATGTGCACTATTACCTAATTGATGATGTAATGCATGATAGTGATCTATACAGCGATAATGTAAATAAGCGCCTAACAGTGCTGAACTATAAAGCATGAAAGCAAGGTGATATGGCTTATTGCAATATACAAGAAATATGCTGGTAATTGATCCACACACCAAGATAATAAGAGCAAATTGCCACAAGAAAAAGAATTTCAAAAGGGCGATGCCACACATGAATGAGGCAGTGATATACCAAAGGGGATGAATAGGAAAAGGAACAAATAGTTTTCTTATTGTATGAAAAAGTTTGTGCATAATTTTTTATTGTATCATTTTGAGCGGGTAATAAAAGTCTCTAGAGGTGAATGTCAGCAAAATACTAATTGTGCTTTGGGTCCTTTTTTATTACCATTAAAATAAGGATATAATCAAAAAAGAGAGAGTTATGTATATAAAGAAAGTCGCGCTAGGGGTATTGGGGCTCTTTTCTCTTACAGCTTTAGGAGCAGTTAATCAGATGGCACATGAAATTAAAATCGCGAAAAAACAGCTTTCCAATGGGATGACAGTGCTGGTACGTCCAGTTCATACTATTCCCAAAGTATCGATTCAGTTATGGTATCAGGTTGGATCTAAGGATGAAAAAACCGGAGAAAAGGGCATTGCTCACTTGATTGAGCATATGATCTTTAAGGGGACTACCACGATGCTCTCTGAATCAGATATTAATGTGCTGGTTCATAAGCTTTCTGGGAGCTGTAATGCCTTTACCTCCTATGATTACACCGGCTATCTCTTTAATTTACCGGCGCACAATTGGAAGCAGGTATTTCCTGTTATGGCCGATTGTATGCGCAACTGTGCCTTTAAAGAAGATCATTTGAGTTCAGAGATGAAGGCAGTTATCCAAGAGCTTAAAATGGGCCGTGATAATTATATGCTCACGGCGATTGAAGAGCTGATTTCTGCTATGTTTCCTGATCATCCATACCATTATCCAATTATTGGCTTTAAACAAGATTTATGGACCGTATCAGCAGTGCAATTACGTTCATTTTATGAAAAGCATTATGTGCCGAATAACGCAACGTTGGTGGTGGTTGGTGATGTAGACCCTGAGGAAGTATTTAAGTTAGCTGAAGAAAATTTTGCGTCTATCCCGACCGATAAAGATTATATAAAAGAGCAATTTTATCATAATAAAGATATTAGTTCGAAAGCGGTAACGATTTATCGTAACGTACAGCAACCACAAGTGTTAGTTTGCTTTGTTGGCCCCGGATCGCGTGAAAAGAAAGATCATTTAATTGATTTAGCAACCCTAATTTTGGGCGAAGGAAAAGCTTCGCGATTACATCGCACCTTAGTTGATGAGTTGCATATAGCAACATCTATCAGTGCATTCTCTTGGGACCTTTTTGATTATAGCTTAATTTGTTTGGCATTTGAGCCAACTGATATGGATAAAGTTGATCAAATTATCGGTATTATTAATGCTGAAATAGCTTCAATTGTGAATGATGGCATCAAATCAGAAGAAATGACGCGTGCGATTAAAAATGCGCAAATGCATTATTACAAGATGATGGAAAACACTGAGAAACAAGCATATCGCTTGGGTGAAGCATATTTAGCAACCGGCGATGAAAATTATGCCTTTAATTATCTTGAAAGCAAACCAGAAAAACTTGAACAAGAAATTAAAGAGTTGCTTGCAAAATATGCACGACCATCAGTTATGAATCAAGCCACTGTATTGCCATTGCCTGAAACAGAAAAAGAAAATTGGGCCGCGTTACAAGTTGCATCTGATCAAGAAGATGAACGCATTTTATCAGCTCGTATTCGTACAGCGCCGATTGAACCGCCAAGTTATGCATTAACGATTGAACCCGAATTGCCGAAAAAGTTTACGTTCCCGCAAGCAACTCACGCGCAATTGAGAAACGGTATGAAGGTATTGTATTACAATAATCCTGATGTTCCTAAAATTACGCTTATGATTAAATTAAAAGCGCAAGCTTATTATGAGCCGGCAGACAAACCAGGCGTGTATGGCTTTATGTGCCGCATGATGACGGAAGGAACAAAAAAGTATTCAGCAACACAATTAGCGCAGCAATTTGAAGAACGCGGAATGTCGCTCAGTATATATCCTGGTTCAATTAGTATGAGTTTATTAACCGAGGATCTTGAAAAAGGTCTTGAGCTGTTAAAAGAGGTGATTAAACATCCGATTTTTGATGAAAAAGAATTAGAAAAAGTGCGCGTACAACGTATCACTGAAATCAAAAACTTCTGGGATGAGCCTTCATCTTTTGCCAATACGTTGCTTAAAGAACGCTTGTATCCAGATCATCCATTTAGTAAATATACCATGGGTACGATTGAATCTACCAAAGCAATTATGCGTGATGATCTTATTGATTGTTATGAACAATTTATTTCATCTGATGGAGCATCAATTGCGATTGCAGGCGATTTAAATCAGTATGATATTCCAAAGGTACTTGAAAAATGGCTTGGTGATTGGCAGGGCAATAAGATCTCTGATATTAAGTTCCCAGAAGTTAAACCACTACAAGAGAGCGAATACAATTATCCAATTGATCGTGATCAAGTATTGCTGTGCTTAGCTAACCTATCAATTGATCGTACTAATCCTGATTATGATAAATTATGGATTTTTGATCAGATTTTGGGCGGTGGGATGCTTGGTTCGATGAATTCTCGCTTATTCCAATTGCGTGAACAGTCAGGATTATTCTATAGCGTTAATGGCTCATTAATTGCTGGCGCAAGCGAACAACCGGGTATGGTTTTGATTAAAACAAAAGTTTCACTCGATCGATTAGCTGAAGCAGAAAAGATAATTAAACAGACGCTTAAAGAGATGGCCGATTCAATTACTGAACAAGAATTTGCTGAAGCGAAACGAGCAATTATCAATGGCCTGGTGAACTATTTTGAATCAAATGCCAATATTGATCAGGCAATGCTCTTTATACAAAAATACGGCTTTAAGACTGATTATTTTGATACCAAAGCGCTCGATCTTGAAAAGATTACGTTATCGCAAGTGAAAGAAGCAGTGCACAAAGTATTGAATGCCGATCAATTACTTACCTTACGCATTGGACGAGTTTAATAGGATAGGAGTAATAATCTACTCCTATATATCCTCCTGCATAAACAGTAATTGATAATGTGGTGGTTAGAAATTTTCTTCTGAGAGTCTAGATTTCATACAAGAGTGTATCTGTTAAATAAGAAGATGCAATGCAATAAATACTCTCTATCACGTTGCATCTCTATAATTAGCTTCCTTCAATACCGAATACTTCTATTTCAATTTCATGCGTATTTTTTTTGATAGAATCAGGTATTTTTAGATTCTTAAGATACGCATTTTTAATATATTTGTTGCTCGGTGATTTTTTGATGGTGAGAGGACCGGTAATGTTTTTGTAGATTCGTTTGTCTTTAACGAGTGCACCGCCATATTTGTATTCATACATATCAAATATTATTTGATCAGCTTGTGGATGGTCTATCACAAATTCAAGATTCTTAAAACGAGCTGGTATTTCTAGATTAAAGTAATCGCTATTACGGTCCTTTTTAGACTTTGTTTTGAGCATTATTTTCTTTATAGATCTTTTTGGTATTTCAGCTGTTCCATACCATCCGGAAGCACTTGGGGTTGTAGGAGAGTTACCGTGATATTCTATTTTTTTACCCAAAATAGGTATGTATTTTGAAGCCGCTTGTGTTGAACCCCAGCGCAACTTAGCTGCTTTGATCCATTCCATGCCAGGATTTGGATTATCTAATGGTCCTATAATTTTTACATTACGCCAGGTTGGCCATTCAACACCACCTAAACTGGTTATATCAACATCAGTTGAAAGGCTCACTTGTTTTGGATAACCAGCATGACTATTTTTACCAACCCATACAACTGGATGTGTTCCCTGCTTACTCTGTTTCATATTGTTATCAACAAATTCAACCTGATCGGGTGTGCGTAAATCGCCTCGTTTTTGCTGATGACGGGCATAAAAGATTTGATAGGGTTTATAATCTCTATCAGGATTTCCGCTATTACCAATTTTATTAAGATATACGATAGTACTTTCCCAATCAGCTTCATGAATACCAATTTTGTCTGTTGGTACCAGTTTTTTCAATAATGCAAAAACCTTTTTATTCAGGCCAGGTAATATTGGTAGCTGTGCTTGGTAGGGATAAAAAAACATATATTGCAATTCTACTGTGTTTCCATTATCTCGTTCAATAATGTTTACATATGTTGGGGCATTAGAAATACCATTTTTAGGCGATATACCTTTAAATGTTTGTTTTTTATCGCGTGCTTCCAAAAAATAATTGCGTGCAATATCAGGAAGATTTCCAAGCATTCTAGAAGTTGGCTTATTAGAAATCATTTGTGTTTGATTGCCATCACGTTTTTTGAGATTAACTCGCGCAAGATACCAGGGAACTGAAGCAGGATAAGAAGGTTCTTTTTTATGAAGCCGTAAAAGTGGAGCATATTTTTCAGCAAGTGCTTGTTCCATGTTGGGCGTTAATTGTGCCCATATATTACCAGAAATAAGTAATAAACCGATGATGTATTTTTTCATAGAAATTCCTTTTTAGCATCCAAGTTTTTTTAATTTTTCAACTGATTTTCTAAGTTCCTCTTCTTCTTCATGATCAAGTGGTGGCATAATAATTTCTTTAATACCTTTCTCGCCAATAATAGCAGGCATACTTAGGCAGATGCTATATTTCTCAATAAAGCATGATACGGGAATTGCGCGTTTTTGATTAAATAAAATAGCAGCACAGACATCGGCAACACAGGTAGCAACACCAAAAAAAGTTGCTCCCTTACATTTTATAATTTCATACGCACGTTCACGTGTTTCTTGGGCAATTTTTTTACGTATCTCTGGGGTAAGTTCTTTATATTCGCTCAGCGGTTTACCGCTTATATCAGCAGTTGACCAAGCAACAACTTGTGAATCGCCATGTTCTCCCAACACGTATGCATCAATTGATTCTTCAGACACATTCAATTTTTTTGCGAGTAATCCTCGTAAACGCTGTGAATCGAGGTAAGTGCCTGAACCAAATACTTGTGTGCGTGGTAATTGAGCAACTTTTTGTGCGCAACAGGTTAATATATCAACTGGATTGGTAACCATAATAATGATGGCGTTAGAATTGATTGGTTGCATAGCCGTGATAATATCGATGATAATTTTTTTATTGGTTTGTATAAGCTCTTCGCGTTTTTGGCCCGGTTCTTGCCGTTTGCCGGCTGCAATAATAATAATATCTGCTTGTGCAGCATCTGTGAGTGAACCACCTCTTACTGCTGAGGTATCGCAAAAAGGAAGTGCGTCAGCTAAATCCAAAATTTCGCCATAACAGCGTGTTTCATTAATATCAATAAGCAGAAGTTTTGCGGCAATATTTTGTAGTAATAAGGCATAGGCGGTAGTGGTCCCTACCGATCCGGCTCCAATGACGGCAATTGTTGATTGCTTCATGACCAATGCTCCAAGTTATTCTTTTTTGTTCTCCTGTTTTTATCAAATATGATATTTTAGTATATTGAGGAGTTATTTCTTTAGTATATTATTTTTATTCAGGAGGGTGCAATGAATACGTTAATGATGTTTTATGTTCCATGTGATACGAATATTGAAGCCTGTAGGTTGGCTTCACATTTGATTGATCAACGCTTAGTTGCGTGTGCCAATGTTATTCCTGGTTCAAGTTTATATTGGTGGGAATATCGTGTACAAGATGAACCTGAATTTGTGGTAGTCGCAAAAACAACAAAACAGTTGGCACCAGGCGTAGAAAAAGAGATACTAACGGTTCATAAATACGATGTGCCCTGTATTGCACGCATACCTATAGAAGTTAATAAATCATATTATGAATACGTGTGTGAAAATGTTGGATCAACAGATTAATCAATTTCGTGAACTTATATGGAACTACTATGCAACCTGTGGCCGCTCATTCGATTGGCGTAATGTTGAAGACCCCTACAAGATTGTGGTGTCAGAAATTATGCTCCAGCAAACACAAACACATCGGGTGGCCACAAAATATCTTGAATTTATTGATAAATTCCCTACCTTTGTTGATCTAGCAGAGGCACGATTACACGAGGTTTTAAGCGCATGGCAAGGTCTTGGCTATAATCGCCGCGGTAAATATCTTCATCAGATAGCACACAAAGTTATGAGCGAATATAATGGTATCCTGCCAGATGATCCTGAGGTCTTACAAATCTTTCCAGGAATTGGCCCTAATACGGCCGGCTCAATTTGTGCATTTGCATTCAATAAACCAATTGTGTTTATCGAAACCAATATTCGTGCTGTATTTTTGCATACATTTTTCCCTGATCAGAAGCAGGTCCATGATAAAGAGCTTATGCCGCTTATTCAACAAACAGTTGATCATGATAATCCCCGTGAATGGTATTATGCTTTAATGGATTATGGCGTCATGCTTAAAAAAGCAATGCCCAATCCCAGCCGCAAAAGTAAACATCATATGCAGCAATCAAAGTTTGAAGGATCACACCGGCAAATTCGCGGTATGATCTTAAAATTGTTGACAACTCATGGGTGTCTTGATCGTGCTACCTTATTGCAGTCCATTGATCGTAATGCACATAATATAGAAAAAGCAATCGAAGAATTATGCACCGAAGGCATGATATGCGTGCGAGATAGCCAGATACTGATTGATTAACTCATTTATATTCTATCAGTTGTATCTTATTCATGAGCTTCGTTATTCTGGTAAATGGTAATACTAAGTTAGGAAAGTTACTTGGGGGAAGTATGATATGGCTATCTATATTATTTTACTGCTTATCGCATGTGTAATTATTTATTTTATGTTCATGATTAAGGGATCTGAAGAAAAACCTTCGCAACCAAAGCCGCGCATTGCTGAGGAAGTGAAGGTTGAGCATAGAGTTGCCAAGAAGAAAAAAGCAGAACCGAAACCAAAAGTAAAACAGCAAAAAGAAAAAAAAGAACCTATTATTCAAGCAAAAAAAGCTAAAAAAATTAAACAAACTGATCAAGAAAATACAGCTAAACTATTTTTTAAAGTTGCTGAACGGGGTTTTGCTGATGAGCAAGAAAAAGCGCGCGTACGTGATCTGATCAAAGAAGGTGTTGATCGTAATATACTCAATGAGCAGGATGTTACCCCGCTGCATATGGCAGTGATACATGATCAGCCAGAAGTGGTTGAATTCTTTTTAGAACAAAAAGCTAATCCCAATACCAGAGATATTCGTGGTTATACACCACTCGATTCAGCAGTTGAGCTTGATCATATAGCTATTCTTCAGATGCTCCTTGATGTCGGCGCGCGCCCCAATATGGGTATGGGCATGACGACTCCCTTGCATCGAGCAGCCGCTCGGGGATATGAAGACGCCGTATTAATGCTTATGGAAGCAGGAGCTGATCCTGATGTACGCGATGAAAAGGGCCAAACCCCGCGCGATAGGGCCCGCAGAAATGGTCATCAATACATAATCGATCTGTTTGTAGAGTGAGTCATATCGATTTTTATCCTATTCTATTGCACTTTCATATAAATATTTACTAATATAAAATTAAAAATAGTATAAATAATTAAAGATTAGAGTGTAAAAATGAAGAATCAGGTTAAATTATTACTCGGCTTTGGGTTATTGATCACCGGGTTCTGGCTGATTGCGATGGAGAAGGAACCAGTAAAACTAAAAGAGAAGAAATTTAAATATCTTTTACTTCTATCTCCAGAGGTGCGATTTCAAATCTATGATCAGATGGTTGCTGATGCACCAGAAAATGAAAAATTTACTGTACTTTATGATGTTACTTCTGCTTTGAAGAATACGCAAATAGCAACTGAAGTAAGAGATTATATGAATAGGTCAGCATTTAAAGCGCGTGTTGCTCCATTACTTGCGGGAATAAATTTAGCTGATCAGATTAAATCATATGTAGTAAATTCTTCTGATGCTCAATTAGTAAAGATAAATAAGTGGATTGATTTGGGAGCTGATCCAAATGCACAAAATACTCTATTTGGTACTACTGCTTTGATGGTGGCTGCTCATAATGGTTATAAAGAACTAGTTGATAAACTGATTGCAGCAGGAGCTGATCTGAATAGCAAGGACATTTATGGTTATACTGCTTTGACCTGGGCTGCTCAGAATGGTCATGAAGGTATAGTTGATAAACTGATTACAGCAGGAGCTGATCTGAATAGCAAAGGCAGTGCTTATGGTTATACTGCTTTGATCTGGGCTGCTCAGAATGGTCATGAAGGTATAGTTGATAAACTGATTACAGCAGGAGCTGATCTGAATAGCAAAGGCAGAGCTTATGGTTATACTGCTTTGACCTTGGCTGTTATTCAGAATTATGAAGGTATAGTTGATAAACTGATTGCAGCAGGAGCTGATCTGAATAGCAAAGGCAGAGCTTATGGTTATACTGCTTTGACCTTGGCTGTTATTCAGAATTATGAAGGTATAGTTGATAAACTGATTGCAGCAGGAGCTGATCCTACTATTACATATGGAGGCAAAACAGCACACGATTTTGCAAAAACTGATGAGATCCGCAACATGTTATTGAATGCAGAAAATGCATGGACTGAACGAATGGCAGAAGAAGGACGAGAAGTAGAAGAACCAATAGAAGAAGTCATAGAAGAAGAGCCAATGGCAGAGGAAGGCCCTTCCGGAGAATAATAAGTAAATAATAAGTAGGGGAATTAGGGAAATGAAGAAGCAAATCAAATTATTACTCAGCTTTGGGCTTTTAATAGCCGGTTTTTCGCTTATTGCTATGGAAGCGCCTGAGGCAACAGCAGAAAGTTCAATAGCAGAAAAGAAATTTAAATATCTTTTATTTCTGCCTTCAGAGGTGCGATTTCAAATCTATGATCAGATGGTTGCTGATGCACCAGAAAATGAAAAATTTACGGTATTAAATAATGTTGCACTTATTAATAAACAAATAGCAGCTGAAGTAAGAGATTATATGAAGACGGCAGCATTTAGATCGCAGATTGGGATAAATTTAGCTGATTTAGTTTACACATATATAAAAAACCCTTTAGATGCTCAGTTAAAAAAGATTGAAAAGTTGATTGATCTAGGGATCAATCTAAATAGTAAAGACACTCAAGAGGGCCAAACTGCTTTGATATTGGCTGTGATGAAAAATAATAAAGAAATAGCTGAAAAACTGATTAATGCAGGAGCTGATCTGAATGCACAAGATGCTCGATTTGGCACTACTGCTTTGATGGGGGCTCATGCAGAAATAGTTGATAAGTTGCTTGCAACCGGAGCTGATCCGAATGCGCAGGATAATAATGGCACTACTGCTTTGATGCGGGCTTCGAGGGATGGTTATGCAGAAATAGTTGATAAGTTGCTTGCAGCCGGAGCTGATCCGAATGCGCAGGATAATAATGGCACTACTGCTTTGATATGGGCTTCGATGATGAATCATGCAGAAATAGTTGATAAGTTGCTTGCAGCCGGAGCTGATCCGAATATGAAAGCTCATAATGGTACTACTGCTTTGATGTTGTCCTTGGTAATGAATCATGCAGAAATAGTTGATAAGTTGCTTGCAGCCGGAGCTGATCAGAATGCGCAGGATAATAATGGTGCTACTGCTTTGATGGGGGCTGCTAGGTATGGTCTTATAGATATGGTTGATAAGCTGCTTGCGGCCGGTGCTGATCCTATGATTCAAGATAGTAACGGTAAAACAGCACATGATTATGCAACAGTTCCAAAAATAAGAAATATGTTATTAGAAGTAGAAAAAAGATGGCTTGAACGAATGACAGAAGAAGGGACTTCAAGCGAATAAAAATTAAGGGGAATTGGGAATGAGTAAGCAATTTAAATTATTATTGGGCTTTGGCCTGGTGATAGTCGGGTTTTCTCTGATCGCGATGAAGCGTGGACGTGAAGAAGAAGAATTTACGGAAGAGAAAAAAACACGCCCTTCAATGGCATCTCTTGCTGGTTTACCTGAAGAAATAAAATTTAATATGATTGCGCAAGAAGCGGCTGCAGCGCCAACATTGCGAGCAAGATTAGCAGCAATTGCGCCATTTAAAACTATAAATAAAGATTTTTATCGGCTAACTCAGGTAGTTGAAGATGATCTTTTCAGAAATTTAATTATGCCCTATGATGAATACACCATTAAAAATGTATTTGATGTAAGTAAAGAAACATTGCTTGCAGATTCTGAATTACTGCGAGAAAAAGTTATTGATGCAATGCAAACAATTAGTAGTGGCAGTTATCAAACTATATTTGAACGCGCTATATCATTTCCTACTGATCGATTTTCTTTTCCTTTAGATAAAGCTGCAGAAACTGATACTTTTACCAGTAATAATGGCATAATTTTCCTATTGCTTCAATTAGGAATTGATCCTAACACACCTGTAAATAGTGAACCAGCAATTTTTCATGTTTTAGAATATAATAAAAATCCCGAAGTTGTCCGTGCATTATTTAATGCTGGCGCACGCACTGATGTGATAAGTTATGATGGACGAACACCATTAATACAGGAACTATTAGAGGGAACACCCGAATCAGTTGCTCTTGTTTTAGAATATGATAAAAATCCAAGTTCTAAATTATCTTCATTGAGAGGTCCATCAGCATTGCATGTAGCTGCTGAAGTAGGTGATACCGAAAGTGCACAATTATTACTCAATGCGGGCGTTGATATTAATATTAAAGATGATGATGGTAATACCCCTCTTCACCTTGCATCACTTGAAAATGAGAAAGAAATGGTTAAATTTCTGCTTAAAAAAGGTGCTGATCCTAACGCATTAAATAACGCCAATCAGACAGCACGCGATAGTACATTTTATGCAGAAATCAGAGCAATCCTTACTGAAGCTATGAGTGAGTAAGCAAAGTTTAAACAACCTTCTCGCTTTCAACCATTATTTTTCCATCTTTGAATATAACTTGTATAGCTTTCGTATCTGGCTGTTTCAATAAATGCTGCGAAATGGGAACCGTAATGTATTGTTGAATAGCACGTTTGAGTGGTCGTGCACCAAATTCAGGAGCATACCCACGTTCAGCTATTTCAGGATAGACGTCACTGCTGATTGTGAGCAGAATGCCCTGCTCTTGCAATCGTTTAATAAGCACATCAAGTTGGATATGAGCAATACGAATAATATCTTCTTTACTGAGCTGTTTGAAGAAGCAAATTGCATCAATACGATTTAAAAATTCCGGGCGGAATGTTTTATACAATATCTGTTTAACTTCATGTTTAACTTTCTCAGTTAGTTTTTTAGCACTCAAAATAATATCTGAACCGATATTTGAGGTCATGATGATAACGCAGTTTTTAAACGATACTCTGCGCCCTTGGCCATCAGTTAAATGTCCTTCATCTAAAATCTGTAAAAAGATATTAAATACGTCTGGATGTGCTTTTTCTATTTCATCAAACAGAATAACGCTATAGGGATGTCGGCGTACTTGCTCGGTGAGTTGGCCCCCTTCTTCAAAACCAACATACCCCGGAGGAGCACCAATTAGTCGGGCAACTGCATGCTTTTCCATATATTCAGACATATCGATGCGAATCAATTTGCTTGGATCATTAAACAAGAAATCAGCAAGTGTTTTGGCAACTTCTGTTTTACCAACACCAGTTGGGCCCAGAAATAAAAATGAACCAATTGGGCGATTCGGATCCGTTAATCCCGTACGATGCATCTGAATAGCATGGGTAATTTTCTCAATTGCTTCATCTTGCCCAACAACTCGTTTTTTCAAGATCTCTTCCATGTTGAGCAATTTTTCCGATTCACTTGTTTGCAGTTTCTCTACAGGAATTTTTGTCCAACGAGAAAGCACCGCCGCGATATCATCTTCATCAACTACCTGTTTAAGCAAATGGGTTGACATTGAGCGCAACCGTTCTTGTTCTTTTTCAAGATCTTTTTCAAGTTTTGCGATGGTACCATATTTAATTTCAGATGCTTTTGCATAATCGCCTGCCCGTTCAGCAGCTTGAAATTGATAGTTTGCCCGTTCGATTTCTTCTTTAATTTTATTGATTCTCTCAATGGGTGCTTTTTCTGATTTCCATTGATTAATAAGCTTTTGATACTGCTCTTTCAGTTCAGCAAGTTCTTTTTCAAGATCTTTTAAATGTTCTTTTGATTTACTGCCATCTTTTTCTTTTTCGATTGCTACTTTTTCGATTTCAAGCTGGCGTATGCGCCGTTCTAACTTATCAATTGCTTCTGGTTGTGAATCAATAGCCATTTTAACGCGTGCTGCTGCTTCATCAACCAGATCGATAGCTTTATCAGGGAGAAAACGATCTGAAATATATTTAGCCGAAAGGAGCACTGCGTCAACTAAGGCTTGATCTTTAATATCAATACCATGGTGCAGTTCATAGCGTTCTTTTAAGCCGCGTAAAATAGAAATTGCATCATCAATGGTTGGTTCTTCAACTAAAACTTTTTGGAATCGACGCTCCAGCGCTGCATCTTTTTCAATATATTTTTTATATTCTTTCAACGTTGTTGCGCCAATACAATGCAATTCGCCGCGTGCTAATGCTGGTTTTAATAAGTTAGAGGCATCCATTCCGCTGCCGCCAGCAGCGCCGGCGCCCACCAACATATGCAGTTCATCAATAAATAAGATGATCTGATCTTTCGCGTTTTCTATTTCTTTCAATACCCCTTTCAATCGTTCTTCAAATTCCCCTTGATATTTGGCGCCTGCAATTAATAACCCTAAATCAAGCGCATAAATCTTTTTATTACGCAAACTTTCTGGCACATCGTTATTTACAATACGCTGGGCAATACCTTCAACAATGGCTGTTTTACCAACACCTGGTTCACCAATAAGCACCGGATTATTTTTGGTACGCCGTGATAAGATTTGAATTACGCGCCTGATTTCTTCATGGCGGCCAATAACAGGGTCAAGTTTGCCATCACGTGCCAATTTAGTAATATTTTGGCAATATTTTTCGAGCATTTGATATTGCCCTTCAGCCCCTTTTGTATCTGCCTTTTTACCCTGTCGAATTGCGTCCATATGAGAAAGAATACGCTCTTTGGTAAATTGTGAGACTTTAAAAAAATCATGAATGGATTGTGGTAAATGAGGGGTAACAGACCATTCAAGCATAAAATGCTCAAGGCTCACAAATGGATCGCCTAACTTATCTGCTTCTTGTTGTATCTTTTGTAAAAAATCTTGCATCGAATAATCGAGGGCAAGTTGTGCTCCTTCAACACGCGGCAATGCATGCAATTCTTGTTCAATAAGCGTGTGCAATTGATCAACTGGTATATTAAGTACTTCAAAAAATGACCGGCAAAATTCATGCTCAACGCCAACGGCGAGTGAGTGAATGGGTTGGAGGGTTGAATTCTTGAGCTGCATAGCAAGAGATACTGATTTATTGATCAGATCTTGGCTTGCAGTAGTAAATTTTTCTAAATTCATAAGAGTTGCCCCTTTGTGTTGTGCTGTTTAATAATGTATAACAGCAATATTTAATTTTAGGAGGGCCTATGATATACTTACTCATCTCCCCCATCATTTTAATAATCGTAGTTTTTATTGTAAATAATTCATGGGGGTATCCCTTTGAAAGGTCCCAGAAAAATTTTTGTTTTAGCAATTATTGGCTTAAGTTGTAGTCTTGCTCTCTGTTCCGAAAAAAAAGAAGAATTATCAGGTTTATATATAATAAGACCGCCACATACTATTGGCTTAGAGCCAAGAGAAGTGATTACTCTTAAGAATATGATAACTGAATATGAAACACAACGAGAGATATTAGTTGCAGAACTTACTGCTAAAAAAAACAACAAGTGGAACTTATTTTGGGGTGGCTCATCAAGTATGTCTAGTATAATCGGCACTAAAATTAGTGCATTGAATAGAAAAATTACTGCACTTGAAAAAGAAAAACAGTTGCTAAGTTCACAATGGCGAGAAAATTTTGATAAGCATCATAACCGGTTATATGCAAAATGGGAACGAGAACGAAAATTTTATGAAACATATAAATTTCTCAATCCTGCTATTGTTGCACTTAATACATTAAATGATGCTTTATGTATACAAGCAACGCAAGTTCAACGAATAGCGCCTAAAGATATTAAAAGACAATGTTCTTTATTAAAACATAAGTTGAATAGAAAATCAGCGTTACCCTCATTAGCTTCATCTGCGGTGCAAGAAATATATAAGATACGCGGTCATAAATTATTGCCTGATAGTATTGCCTTTTTTAGGGCTCAGTGGTGGCACCAAAATACTAATTATCGAGGTAAACTTCTTCCAGGAAGTGATATCAAAGTTTCTGAAACACAAGTTGAAAAATTAGCGCGTGCCTTTAATCATTATGAAGACAGTTTCTATGTATCTGAATGCACCGAACAAAAGGATCATTTTATGAAAGATGCCCGCAAGCACTATATTGAATGTTCATTAGGGTTACTTTTGGGTATACCTAAGATAGATCCATGTAAAGGCACCATTGATACACGCTCCTATTTAGATGGAACGTATAAAAAGATTTGTCGAGTGTGTGGTGATGAGCCGCCAGAATATCTTGTGGAAGATATTTAATTGACTTTGTATGATTTTAGTGCAAAAATCGCCCCAAAATTATTTATTTACTAATAAGAAGTTGATAATGAAAAAATTATTATGTATTTGCAATTTAATAATTGTAGGTAATTCATAAAATTGATCGTGCAAAGCAAAATCTCTATAAGAAAGAAAAAAAGGATGAAAAATACAAGAAAAAGATATAAAAATTAAAAGAAGAATTAGGAAAAGAGTAATTATTTTAACGTTTTATTAAGGAGTTGTTGTGAAAAAACTATTAACATTATCTTGTTTCTTTTTGCTTGCAAATAAATAATGTATGTGCGATGGAAGAAGAGCCTAAATTCAAGGAGGGGACATCACTTGATTCGAATCAAGAAATACCAAAGGAACTTGCTGAAATTCTCAATTTTATCAATGGTGCTGCTTTTTCAAAAGAATATTTGGCAGATGATGAGGGTGATACAGCTTCTGAAAAAAAAGACTGTAATTGTTCTGAATGTGCATATAATTCAATAGATTCATTAACATGGTTATGGCAGTTGGAAGCGGTGCATGAACAAAAAAAAATATGCGAAGAAGTAATAAAAGAGTATGCGACTGACATAAACATCTTACGTGATAAGTTGTTTAACGATGCAACAGCTATCGAAAAAAATGAAGATGAGATATTATTTGAAGATAATAGCATCCTGAAAGTTGTTGATGGTGATTATGATAGTGCTCGTATATGTGCCAGCATGATTAATCTTCTCAATCGAGTGGGACTATTTGGTATAACACCAATACATCAAAAAGAGATAAGTAAAATTTGTGATGAGAAATGGAAGGTGTTCAAAAAGAATCAATTTAATCAGATGAAATAATTTTTTATTTCAATAAGAGACAAGGAAATTACTTTAATTGAAGACAAGAAAAAGTTTCATGAGCAGAACATAAATAAGCATGAAATAGTAGTAGATAAACTTGAAGAAGAAAAGAAAGCAGTAAAAAAGAAATATGATAAAACATTAAAACAAGCTGAACAACTTTTTGAAAGAAATTTATCTGGGCCTAAAGAAAGCCCAGCAGAAGATCTAAATCCAACAGAAGAGGGAACTTCAACAGCCAAAGCCAAAGAATTATTGCGTTTATCATCTTCAAGCGAAAACTTAACATCAACTGAGGCGATGACAAGCGAAAAGTCATGGTTTGATTTACTAAATACCATCCATTGTTTGATATAATAAATACTATCCATTACCTTTAAATTAAAGTCAGGTGCAATAGAAGAAGAATATTCTGATGAATAATATTTTTTTGTGATGCATACTAATTTATACCGGAGGTAATCTCCAGTATTTTTTTAAGGAGAGTAGGTATGAAAAAGATGGTATGTATAGTGATGATTTTTAATGCTGGAATATCTTGCGCAATGGATGAAAAAATAGCAAAAAAAAGAGAAGAATTTTTTAATGATGCACAAGAAGTAGTATTGAAAGAGTATATCTCTGCGGATAATGTTTTTTGTGCTGGCTGGTTAGCGCGCTATCCAGATTTTACATTTCCTTGTGCAGCACTTTTTCTTACAATGCAAGAATATGGGCTTTTACCAGAGCCATGCGCATGTCAGCATCATCTAAAATCATCAAAACTGCCCAAAATGTCTGAGAAGAAACAAAAAATTCATATTCATAAATTTTTTGATGAGAGTGAATCAAGCTCTTCAAGTTTAGATAATTCAGAAAATAAAGAAGAGATCAAGAGTGGTTTTATATTCTCAGGGAGTGATGTGCAAACAGAAAAACCGAAAGAATTTAAAGTTAGATGGGAAAAATTAAAATCAAAAAAATCAGCGTTATCATAGTTGAGTTCGTCAGAAGACAGGCCTGTAGGGTGCCATAATCAGTAAAACAAGAAGGAATAAATAAGGAATAAATAATGAATAAATTATTATCTATCGCACTGCTTTTTTCCATCAGCGCTGCTATTTATACGATGGAAAAGGATAAATCTGATGAAAGGCAATAACATATAAAATGGGCAGTAGAATGTGCTGAAAATACAGCTAAAGAAAAAATGTTTAAAACATTTAATGATGCGAGAGATGTGCTCTCAAAAAAATATGATGATGATCTTGATCTAGAGCATAATAGCGCAATACAATTAATATTTTTAAAGGAGTTTTTATGAAAAAATTATTTGTGTTCTCACTACTTTTCTCAGTTGGTTTTGCATGCGCCATGGAGCGTGATAAATCTGAATCAATCAAATTTGGTCCAGAAACACAAGCATTTAGACAAAAAATGATCGCAAAGTATGAAGATGAAGTGCGAGAAAAAAGAAATGAGCTTCTTGCGAGCGCTCAGAATGTTATTGCTTATACATCAGGAAAAGATGCGTTGTCTATCGATAATAACATACTTGAAAGGTTTGACGAAAATGCTCTCGGTGGTCTAAAAAAATCAAAAAAGTTCGCGAAATTAATTTTACTTCTTGATGAATTTAGATTTTTTGGACCAAATAAAGAGGATTATGAAGCTATTGACCAGGTATGTGAAACTCATGAACGAAGTTTTAGGAAAGCAAATACAAAGCGCGTCAAAATTCTGCACCAAGCAGATAACAATGAACTATTTGATTCTTCTATCTAGCTAATATCCTTGTGCCCGCCGTTTTCTATGATAACTGATAGCAAAATGGTGGGCATAATCGCGTAATGCGATCAATGTTTTGCCCACATTTCTGTGTTGATCCAGCACAACGCCCTGCGGCTGATTATCAGAAAATATTCGTTCTTCTTTTTTGGCTAAACTAATTATTAAGGCCTGCGGCAACACTTGTTTAACCATGTTGCGCTGCCCTTTTCCCCCATCGATTAAAATCAGATCAGGAATCTCTAATGGATCGCGGTAACGCCGCTGCACAATTTCTTGCAGTGCCGCATAATCATCTTGTTGGGTGAGTGTTTTTATCCGGAAGCGGCGGAAATAATTTTTTTCTGGTTTGCCATTAGTAAAGCGTACGCATGAACCAACAATATAATTGCTTTGAAAATGGGAAATATCAAAACAATCGATGGTACGAATTGGTTTATCGGCGCACACAAATTGCTGCAGATCATGTGCTAGTTGATCGGGATCAGTAATCTGTGTTGGCATCGTGGCTATAAAGATATCGGTTGAGAATTTCTTTTCATGAAAGCGTGTTTTGAGCACCTCAAAAATGCGTTCAATATTTTGCGCATATTCATGCAGATGCTGTGCTTTTTCAAAGGCAAGATTGGCGCTGTATTGCGCAACTTGCTCTTTAATGGTTTTTAGAAACTCCCTTCTATTATTTTTAAGTGCATTATACGCAAGCTCTAAACGCATTAAATAGCCCTGCTTATCAAAATCAGAGCGGCAGGTGCCGGCACAGTTATTTAAATGATAATCTAAGCAACCATTTTCAATTTTTTTATTACAGGTATTGAGCCTGAATGTTTCAGTAAGATATTTATATACCTTGCGTGCGGGCGCTTTTTCAAGAAATGGCCCCACATAACGCCCTTTCTGTTTTTTATTGCGCACCAATTTCACAGTGGGTAATACCGTTTTCGGGCTCGTGAACAGGATATATAAAAAGGGTTGACCCTCTCTGAGTAGTACATTAAATTTTGGCTTGTGCTGCTGCACCAATTGCGCTTCAAGCAAGAGCGCCTCTGATTCATTTTCTGTTTCGATAAACTCCAATGAACCATATTCCTGCATCAGGGTATTGATTTTCCAGTCGAGCTGATTTTCTTTAAAATAACTGCGCACGCGATTTTTAAGCGATTTGGCTTTGCCAATATAAATCACCTCACCCAGTTTATTTTTAAACAGGTATACCCCAGATGAATCAGGAATGTGTTTTGGCATGATTGGTTTAACCATAGATTTATTCCCCGTTAGACCTTATAATTATCCTATTTTATCTAAAAATTGTCAAATAGAGTTAATTTGACTATAGGGGCTATTTTGCTGATTAGATCGTACAAATCAAGCATTTTTCGTTGACAAAAAATAAATAAATATTACTATTAAGGTAGATTTTTTACTTTCTACCTTTGAGGTTGGGTAGTAATTAATCATTGTTTGCTCAGATGCCTGATAATTCATATACCAATTTTAAAATTGATATCTATAAAGATGAACAAGGCAATTTAATTCGGCCATTTAAAATTGAACGCGGCATCAGCGTAAATAATGTTGCTGATGATATTCTGTAAGAAGAAATTGACGATATTAATTTTTATTAAGTTTATTAATTCGATTTAGAGGGTCCTTACAAGGACCCTTTTTTATTGCTTAAATTATGAGTAAATCAGTAGTTTAGTAAAAATAAAAATTTTTGATTGAAAGGAATCAATATGAAGCGAATTGGAGCCCTATTATTTATAGTTTGGTGTACCACCATTCCAATGCTGGAACCCGGGAGATTTGGATCATGGCGTGTTGAAGGCCCATCTCGGCCAGACATTCAAACATTGGCAGAGTTTAAGGGATACTCTGATACTGTTACTATAACGCTCGAGGCTCTGATATCTAATTTAAAAGCTGATGTGCGTAATTATCTTATTACTTTACGCCTTAACCCAAAAGCTTCTTTAAATGAAGCCGAATTAAAATTTTCAATGAATCTTATTGAGAAACTTCCAGAAGATATACGCGCTCAGGCGCTTAATGTTCGTAATAGATTGATTAAAGAATTTAAAACAGCGCATACCTATGTGAGCATTGAGCCATATCCATATATCAAAAAAGAGTATGAAGCAGTGCTCAATAATATTGTTAAATATAGCTCAAATAAATTAAATAGATTATTGTTTGAATATAAATTAAAACGAGTTACGAATCCGATAGCTTTTGCTCAACAAAATGCAAAAACATTAATTAGAGAAGCGTTGCAAGGAATATATGGCCGTGGCGGAACATTACCAGCACGTATTGTTGGTGGCTTGAATTATTATCTCGGTGCCCCTTTTTTCTCTCAAAAAGAATATCGATCATATGCCTTTTTTAAGTCTGGCTTTTTCTTTCGTGGTAAACGGGAATCTACCACACTCGGTAAATTCTATGGGAATTATAATCGAGCAATTCGTAATAAGTATGATTCAAATCTTAACTATTTAACTTTTCTCAAACTCATTGAAGAGCAAAAGTTAATTGATAACTATAAAATTCATCTTATGCCAGGTGGCTATTATTCCGTGTGGGAAGCAGTAGCTCGTTTATTATTGTTGAGTATATTTGATCCGGAAGTAGGTGTATATCTCAATAAATTTAAAATACGAAGTTTACTTGAAGACCCGATGATTTTTATGAACGAGAAGGTTTTAGCATTGAAATTACGGCAAGGAAGAGGAAGTAGGGGGCGCATTATGCCCATGATTGTCATTTATCCAGAATCAGGAAAAATGGCTACGGGAAAGTTATTGCAAAAAGTATGCCAACTAATGGAAGGAGTACCGGCTTCTTCTATTGCACCTGACTTTAATTTAAAGGTAATGGATGGTATTTATTATATCCAAGGAAATGGTGGTGATCGTCCCGGGGGAGAAAATGAAGTTCCTGACTTAGATATGGTATTTGATAAATCATATAATATGGCCGTATATAATCCTAATCCAGCCTATATTATTTTTAAGGATCTTCAGAAAGAACATCAAGAGATGTTATTACCGGGTGTTTCTGATACGGCTGAAGAAGCGGCGCGCATTCTGAATGTAACTCTTACATCAGAAAGGTTAAGAAATCCCTATTTGCTTAAAATTTCATGTGGCGGATAAATTTGTTAAAATCTGCTGGCGACGTATCTTAAAAAGGGGTATGCTTTATCCGCATTATCTTTATAGTAAAAAGCAAAAAAGGATCATTATGATTTTTCGACTCAAATATATTGTAGGTGTTATTGCATTTGCATTGGTTGCATGGCTTGGATTTACCACATATGGCTATTTTTTTGATTCAACTAAGCCATATATTATGATACGTGGACTTGATGATGGCGGCTATTATGCTAACGATATTCAATGTTATGTTTCTAGTAGCAAAACAGGTGAAATGAGTCTATGGCTTGATGGTTCACCATTAATTGAAAGTTTTAAATTGCATGCTCGTGAATCAGATCATCCATTTACTATTTCAACTAAAACGATTGCCAATGGGGAACATACGCTTAAAATAGAATTAACTGATACGACGTTTAGGAAAAATACGGCGAGAGTTGAACGCAATTTCTTAGTTGATAATGTGCCGCTCCAAGCAGCATTTGTAAAACCTGATGTGGGATACAAAGTATTTCAAGGGCGTACCCTACACGTTCAATTTCAGGTTAATAAAGAAGTAAAAGATGCAAAAATAAAAGCCTTAGCACATGATTATCCATGTTTTCCTGAGTCAAAAAATTCATCGGTATATGAAGCTTATATTCCTATTGCATGTGAAGAAATGCCAAACGAATATTTACTCTCAGTTGAAGCAACTGATCATGTAGGAAATACTATTAATTTGGATAATAAGTTCCAAATTGTAGTTTATCCATTCAAGAAAAGTACGCTGCAAGTAAGTAAAGAAAAAGTAGAAGAAGAAAAAGAACTCGGTGCTTCAAAACTTGATTTTGAGCGCAAAATGGAAAGGCTATCATTACATTCACCGGGCGAGAAATTATGGCGTGGGGCATTTTGTACCCCGATTGATGTGCAACGGGTAACTACTGAATTTGGCACCGTGCGTACTACGCAAGAAAAAGGGCGCTATATGCATAAAGCACTTGATGTAGTGAATGCGCCGCGCAGTGTGGTATGGTCAACACAAGATGGTATTGTTGTCTTAAAAGAACGGTTTGCTGATAGTGGTAATACGGTGGTTGTTGATCATGGATTTGGCATACTTTCCATGTTTTTCCATCTCGAAGATTTTGCTGATATAGAAGTTGGCCAAAAGATTGCCAAAGGAAATCCAGTAGGTACGCTTGGTAAAACTGGCTATGCCAAAGGATACCATTTACATTGGGAGATGCGTGTGAATAATGTGGCAATTGATCCAATGCAATGGACCAAAACTATATTTTAAAGCTACGCTTTTATAAAAAGGAGAGGTAGCAATGGCGTTTATTTCGCGCGGTGGGCGATTTTATCGGGCCGTCATAGGGTTATCTTCAGCAGTTCGCTGGGCGATTACTATTGGCGGATTAGGTTGCATAGCGGCTCTTTATATATGGCTTATCTTTTATCCGCGCAGCACAGCGCTTACCTATCATCGGTCATGTTGTAATGGATTGCAACAAAAAAAGGGCGAATTTGCTAAAAAGTGCGCCGATTCTAAAGCAGTTAAACAAGATCTTGAGCGAGTAAAAAATTCCTTAATACATTTTGCTGCTGATGTGCGCAAACCGGTTCAAGAACGAGTAGCAAATCTGCTTGCTTATGCACAAAAATCTGAACTTACTATTAATAATTGTTCAGTAGGTAATGCTATTGATAAGCAATGGTATACCAAGCAACATGCAACAATGCGTTGCACTGCTCCGCTGAAAAATATTTTTTCATTTATGGATACGATTCAAACGAGTGGTCAGATGGCACAATGTCATACCATGCAGCTTACGCAGCAAGATAAAGATATGTATGATGTTTCGTTTATTATGCGGTTGTATGAGGTTAAAGAGGTGGCTTAGGTTTATTATTTGCAATAACAAGCTTTTCTTTAATCATTCTGCGCAAGTGTCTTAATCTAATTCTAGAAATTTGTAGTGGCCCTCCACGGGCCGTGCGTAACTAAAAGGGCAAAAAAGAGAGGGATCTCTTTTTTAATCTCTCTGGACGCTTGTACAGTAGCCTCTCGCCTTGCTTCTATTTTCTTATCGAAAGTCTCTTTAGTGTAATCCGGCTTCCGCCTTCGCATAAAGCTTCGAGCGGACACGGGCGGACTACAATGGAGACAAGCGTGAATGAAAATTTATTAATTATTTTCATTTGAGCACATTCGTAGATCGGCACATCTGGTAAGCCGAAAGCGGCAGATGTGCCGTATCGTAGCGTTTGTGCGACTCAGCGATCAAACGACAGGTTTGTGCCCTTGCATCAAAGATATTGCTTGCCCAATATCTTTGATGTTACTAAACTTTGCTTTAAAAAAATGCATACCAATAAAAGAGAATTAAGGATTAATTAAAAGGAAGAGATTGAAAAGGCAACGCCTTATCAAAAAAGAAAATCCCTTCAACTTAGAATAAGCTGAAGGGTTAGGGGGGTGAACAATACCTAGATGTATTGTTCGTTTAGGGACGTTTTATAAACTTGTTTTTTTCTAGGTTCCGCAAGATCGTAACAAGCTTAAAAATTCATGTCAAGAAATTTCATGATCTTGCTAAAAAATATCTTTGGATCGATATTTTCAAAAGATCGCGAAAGCCTTTATTAAAAGTATCTTTCTTGTTCCCAGTTAGTTACTGCACTACGAAAATCGGCAAGTTCGTCTTCTTTAAGTTCAACTAATTTATTGAACAATAAATCGCCGCACAATTCTTGAGCAATAGTGCTGTATTTGAATAAACGAACTGCTTCTTCCAGTGAAGATGGCAACGTAGAGATTCCGTTTATTCTCAATGCTTCTGGGCTCATGAGATATAAGCTTTGTTCTACCGCATCGGTAATTTCGCGTTTATTTTTAATACCATCAAGTCCTGCTTTGAGTAATCCAGCAAAGGCAAGATATGGATTGCATGAAGGATCGCCACAACGCAATTCAGCGCGAGCAGATTCAGGACGTTCTGGGCTAAATACCGGAATACGAATTGCTGCTGAACGATTTTTCTTGCCCCAGCAAATATAAATTGGCGCTTCATAGCCAGGAACTAAACGTTTGAATGAATTAATGCTTGGATTAAAGAGAACACATAACTCTTTCAAATGAGCAAGTACACCCGCCATAAAATGATAGGCAGTTTCAGATAATTTATTCTTATCATCTGCATCAAAGAACAAATTTTCTCCGGTATTGAGATCATATACACTGAAATGAATGTGCATACCGCTACCATTTTGACCTGCTTTTGGTTTTGGCATGAAGGAAGCAGTAAGATCAATATGTTGTGCCCATTCTTTAATGATTCGTTTAGCAAGTACAATTCTATCAGCTTGAATAAGTGGATTAGTAAATCGTAAGCTCATTTCAAATTGACCAGAAGCAACCTCTTTATGAAGTTTTTCAATATTGATGCCATGTTCTTGCAATGCACTCATTAATGTTTTTAAATGAGATTCCATGGTGATATTTTCTTCGATATCAAAGTAGCCACTTGTATTACAGGTCTCAAGACTATCTTTTTTAAATAAGAAAAATTCAAGTTCAGGGCCTACATAAAAACCAAGACCCATTTGCGCTGCTTCATCGACAATTTCTTGTAATATATAGCGTGGATCACCGGTATACGGTGTTGTTTCATCAACATGTACATCACAGATAACGCGCGCAACTTTTTTATTGCCTTCAAACCATGGTACTAAATGAACGTCTCTATCTTGTGTCGGAAGAAGGAGCATATCACTATTAGAAATAGCGGTATATCTGGTAGATGAACCATCAAAATAAAGACCGCGTTCAAAAGCAGCTGGGAGATGTTTCATCGGAATGCACAGTTCATGCGGATTTCCAAGCGGATCCGAGAATATAAAATCAACATATCCTACTCCTTCAGCTTGTAACTGTTCGAGCGTGGCTGAATAGAGGCAGGTGGTTATAGAAAGTAGTACCAATAAAGAAAAACTTTTCTTGTTCATACATTCTCCTATTAATGAGGTTAATTCGTAATAATCTTGGAAAGCTATAGAGATTTATACTGAAAGTCAACTCACAGACGATGAGTTGACTTCTTTAATTGTTCCTGCGATGTGCCATTTTTGTTTAAGTTTCTGTAGAGTACCATCCTGTTTTAATCCATTGAGTGCTTTTGAAATATCAGGTAATAATTTAGCATGTTTTTTTGCAATAGCTAATGAATAACTTTCGTTGGTAGATGGAATAGTGAACATATTAAATTTATATATCCCATTATGATTTGTGCAGTGCTTTGCACAGTTTCTTGCAGTAACAAATGCATCAACTGCTTCATGTTCAAGTGCGGCCATTGCATTGGCTGGTGTAGTCATACGTCGGAGAATGATATTTTCTTGTTTAGTCATGTAAAAATCAGCCGTATATCCTTCATTAACAACTACCCGTTTTCCAACTAAATCTTTAAGCGATTGAATAGAGAATGGTTTTTTAGTGATAACAACGAGCGGATCGTTAATAAGATATGGTTCGGTAAATAATAGTTGTTCAGCTCGTTCAGGAGTTGGCGTAAGGCCAGCGGCAATGAGTTGAATGTTTCCCAATTGCGCCTCAGGAATAAGTGTATCAAATGGCATATCATATAGTTGGATATTTTTATCAAGACGATTTACTATTTCTTGTGCAATTTCAATTTCAAAACCAATAATTCTATCATCTTGAATAAAAGTAAACGGCTGATATTCTGCACTTGTACCAACTATAAGTAACGCTCTTTGGGCTGCATCAGTTTTAATACGATGATCTTGATATAAGAACAAAATACCACTTGCAGCAATAAGTGCACCAAGAAGCCATACCGCTTTGTTCATGAATGTCCTTGCACGGATAATTTAAATTTTTCCTACAAGATAGGTTTTTGCCTTACATGCGTCAAGTAGAATAATTAATCAATAGAGAAACTATCTTTAACTTCTTCAAATACCCGTTTAGCAATTTTTTCTGCAAGATCAGGAATTTCTTCTATTCCCTTTGAGATATTTAGGTTTAAATTCTTAAGCTTTATTGTTTTTCCGGCAACATTAAATTCTATGTTGACATTTTGTACAAGTGAACCGGCTGGTATTTTTTTAGAGTCGATAGTAAATCCTACGCGTTTGATATTAAAGTTTTTATCGCCCACATGAGCAATTTTACCAATAGCATTAGAAATTTTGTTGGCTTGATCAATAGAAGCAGAAATTGATTTTTCAGCAATTTTAGCTGATTCATATGTTGCTTTACGGGCAGCATATTCTGAACCCTTGGTTACCACTAATGCGCAATCTTGTACTTTATCAATCGCTTTAGATATTTGTTTAATAGCTTCTTCACCGGCATCTTGAATATCATCTATAGCTTTTTGGCTTAGCTTTATTCCTTTCTTACTCAATTTTTTACCAAGATTGTCTGCTTCTTTAGCTGCTCTTTCTGCAGCTTTTTTAATATCTTTACCTGCTTTTTCAAATCCTTTGCCTACTTTTTTACCTGCTTTTGCTATATCACCAAGAACGTCACTTTGGAGCTTACACACACCAATTAAGCCGATGGCAGCTATCATGGCACAG
>Ga0210096_1000159_pt1 | contig 27501 bp, 32 predicted proteins | sample China_Galinas_PW_4_FD_184864 | JGI IMG/M metagenome (GOLD analysis project Ga0210096, IMG submission 184864) | Wetland microbial communities from San Francisco Bay, California, USA, that impact long-term carbon sequestration - China_Galinas_PWA_D2... | ecosystem: Environmental > Aquatic > Marine...
TCCCGGGCCGGCGCCCGTGCCCGTGGCTTAACAACTGACGCGCGGTTACTGCCCGGGCGGGCAGCGGTGTCCGCCCGGGGAGTCAGCCCGCCGTTGAAACATGCGGGTTGGCCGTTTATCGGCGCGAGCGGATCGATTATCCTGCGCGGCATGATCCCCGAGCCCGCCAGCACGCGGATCGCGTCATCCACCACCCCCGGCCGCCCGACCTCGGCGAACGCGGCTGGCGGGCCAGTCCGACGTCCTGTTTCCGCGTCTCCCGGGGGATCGACGGCTCGCCTTGGGGCTTGACAACAGCGCGGAGGTTCTCCAAGTCCTGCAGGGGGGTCTGGAACTCCGCCGGTGGTCGCAAGACCGATGTCCGGTTGCCTTGCGGGTCCATGACAAGCTGCGGGTGAAGCTGACCAAGCAAACGCGACATCTGGGTCTCCCGTGAATTCAACGAGTTGAGGCGAGGTTCGCGCCCAATCGACAGCCATTGATGCCTGTCATATCGCATCCTACGTGGTCCGATGGCCCGGCAGATCCGCGCCCCCGGGGCCGAAACCCGCCCACATACATGAGGCTTGGTCGGAGCCGCTTCCAGCGCCTCGATCCCTTATAGTAAAGTTGCTAATCAGTCTCATTTGCGATATATTAACAACGGCGGTGGAGATGGAGATGGTCCGCTGTGAGATCCGATCTGCTGGCTCCAGACAGTCCGGATTGTTCGGCTGAGCGTTGGTCCGCCGATCCGAGATGCCTGGCCGGGGTCCGTGAAGCATCGAATGCAGTTGAATCATCCAGACCGGCTCGGAGCGGGTGCCGAGCGACGGACCTAAGACGGTCTCGTCGGAAATCTGCTTGACGACCGCATCGCGAATCAGATGCTGGGGGGGACAGACGCGGTGGACGTCATAACACGGTCGACCCGCTGAGCGAGTATGACTTGGCTCGGCATAGCATGCTGCCTCGACATACCTCAAGTCCAAACGGGTCGAAGATCTTCACCGCTTTCTTTCCTTCGTAATCCGATAACCGTTCTCGGAAACGAGAGCCCAGCCAGCTAAGCCCGCCGATTCCCGCTAGAAGGGCGCGTGGCCCAGCCAGCGAACAATCACTGAGATTGCGCGTTTGTGCAATGGTGCCTGGATGCCGGTGCAAGAGTTTTGCTTTACATTCTCGGTCAGTCGACGCGGATTCCCGTTACTGCACCGAATTCCCCACTTTCCGGCCCGCTATCCGCTGCGTAACGAACCAGGCCGCTGTGTGCCGCCGCACCGAGCCCAGCATGATGCCGGTCGCTGACGGCACCGATGCAACCCCCTTCCCGCTTGCCATGGCGCAGGAAGGCGAGCGCGTGCGGATATCTCTCCTCCGGGGGGGCAAAGGTTTGGAGATGCGCCTGACCTCCCTCGGGCTGAATGTCGGCAGCGACCTGTTGGTCTCCCAGCGTCGGGGCAATAACCTGGTTGTGATCCGCGGCGAGACCCGCTTCGCGCTGGGAGCAGGCATGGCGCAGAAGATCATGGTGGTACGGCTACGGGGAGACTCTGGTTGGAGCAACAACGATGCCGCTGACCCTTAAGGACCTAGCGACCGGCGACAAGGGGCGGGTGACCGGCTTTGGCGAGGGGAGCAAGGCCTATCGGCGAAAACTGCTGGCGATGGGCCTGACGCCGGGCGTCGAGCTTAGCGTAACCCGCTATGCCCCCATGGGCGATCCGGTCGAGATCCGCGTCCGCGGGTTCAGCCTCAGCCTGCGCAAGCACGAGGCGGCAGCCCTGCAGGTGGAGAGGCTGTGAGTATGAGCAAGAAATACGTGATCGGCGTGGTCGGGAACCCGAACTGCGGCAAGACCACGCTGTTTAATGCGCTCACCGGCGCCAAGCAGCGCGTCGGCAACTGGCCTGGCGTCACAGTCGAGCGCAAAGTCGGGCGCTACCTGTTCGAGGGCACCGATTTCGAATTGGTCGACCTGCCCGGCACCTATTCACTCGAGGTGTCCGACGACAACGTCTCGATCGATGAACAGATCGCCCGTGACTACGTGGCGCAGCGCGAGGCGGATCTGATCGTCAACATCGTTGACGCCTCCAACCTCGAGCGGAATCTGTATCTCACATCGCAGCTGCTGGAGATGCGGGTCCCGATGCTGGTCGCACTGAACATGGTCGATGTGGCCAAGGGACGGGGCATCGAGATCGATGTGCGGACCCTGCAACAGCGCCTTCGTTGCCCGGTCGTGCCGGTCGTTGCCTCGACCGGCGAAGGCATCCCGACACTGAAAGCGTCGATTCTTGCTGCGGTGCGCAGGGGCAGCCACTCGGAGGTGCCGATCCCTTACGCGGCCGGCGTCGAAGCGGCTATTGTCAAGCTGCTGCCGCTGATCGAGCCTCAGGCGAACCGCTATCGCGCCGATTCACGCTGGCTAGCAGTACGCCTACTCGAGGACGACACATTGGCCTGCAAAATGGCCGGCGAGGAGGTCGCAGATACGCTGACCACGCTGCAACGGGATACTGAGGCAGCGCTAGGTGACGACATCGACATCAGCCTGGCCGACGCCCGTTATGGCTTCGTCAGCCAGCTGATCGACGGGGCAGTCAGGCGCAAGGGCGAGATAACGCGCAGCATCTCCGATAGCATCGACCGCGTGGTGCTCAACCGGGCGGCGGGCATTCCGATCTTCCTGATGGCGATGCACCTGATGTTTATGTTCACGATCAACATCGGTGGGGCCTTTATCGATGCTTTCGATATCGTCGGCGGTACGATCTTCGTCGATGGCTTCGCCGTGCTGCTAAGCGCCATGGGGTCGCCCGAATGGCTCGAGGTACTGCTCGCGAACGGCGTCGGCGGTGGCATCCAGGTCGTGGCGACATTCATCCCGATCGTCGGCTTTCTGTTTCTGTTCCTGTCGGTGCTCGAGGACTCCGGCTACATGGCGCGAGCCGCATTCGTAATGGATCGTTTCCTGCGCAGTATCGGTCTGCCTGGCAAGTCGTTCGTTCCGATGATCGTCGGCTTCGGCTGCACTGTGCCAGCGGTCATGGCGACGCGCACCCTCGAGCAGCAGCGTGACCGCCTGATCACGGTTGCGATGGTGCCGTTCATGTCATGCGGTGCCCGCTTGCCGGTATACGCCCTGTTCGCCGCAGCCTTCTTTGCGGCTTATGGCCAATACGTAGTGCTCCTGCTTTACCTGATCGGTATCACGGCGGCAATCCTGACCGGCCTTATCCTGAAGAGCACGCTGCTGCGTGGTGAGGTCACACCCTTCGTCACGGAGCTGCCGCCCTATCACTTGCCGACGCTGAAGGGCATCCTGCTGCGCACCTGGGATCGAACCAAGGGCTTCATTATCCGGGCAGGCCGGGTCATTGTGCCGATGGTGCTTCTTCTCAATGTGCTCAACAGCGTCGGCGTCGACGGCAGCTACGGCAACGAAGACACCGACAAATCAATGCTGAGCGAGATAGGCCGCACCATCTCACCCCTGTTCTCCCCGTTTGGCTTGAACGAGGAGAATTGGCCTGCTTCAGTCGGGATCTTCACCGGCCTTCTGGCCAAGGAGGCGGTCGTCGGCACGCTCGACTCGCTATACACCAGTCTGGGCGAGGAAGCCGAGGCCGAGCTGCGCAGCCAGACGAATCCGAAGCCGATGAGCTGGCGCGCCGACATGACCGACGAGCGGCTGCCCGCGCCTTCGCCGGACGAAGGCGAGCAAGCGCTCGACATGGTCGCCATGATCGGTGAAGGTCTCGCCACGATCCCGGCCAACTTGTCCGATGCGATGAAACGCTGGCTAGATCCATTGGGACTGAACATCGGTGAGGTCGAGGATAAGGCCACGGCAGCGGAGAAGCAGGAAGTGGGCATCGGCACCTTCGGCGTCATGGCTCAGCGCTTCGACGGCGCGGCAGGTGCATTCGCTTACCTGCTGTTCGTGCTGCTGTACTCGCCTTGCGTCGCCGCAATGGCCGCGGTTCGGCGCGAAACCACACTTCGCTGGACCCTGTTCACCGCCGCGTGGACCACCGGCTTGGCTTATGCAGTGGCGAGCGTTTTCTATCAGGTCGCGACGTTTACGCAGCACCCCGCGACCTCCGCGGCGTGGATCATCGGCGCGCTGACCCTTTTCGCCGCTGCGGTGACGACGATGTGGTACCGGGGCAACCGAGAGCGGGCGAGGGTGCACGCCGGTAATGTGCAGCGAGCCTGAGGCTGCTCCGGAATACGGAGAAGACGGTAACCATGATCCTTTCAGAGCTCCGAAGCTATCTACAGACTCATCGGCGCGCCGCGCTCTCAGACATGGCACTGCACTTCGGCACCGACCCCGATGCATTGCGCGGCATGCTCGACAAGTGGATCGCGAAAGGCCGGGTCGAGAAGCTGCCGAGCGGCACCACATGCGGTGGCGGCTGCTGCCGGTGTGATCCGAATTCGACCGAAATCTACGAGTGGAAGGAGCAGGCTCTGGCGCGCCCGTCACAACATGGTGCCTCGAGAAGACCTTGATCGGATGCACGAGCTAAGCAATAGAATGCGCCGCCGTGGGTCGGCGAGCACGACACGACGGTTTGTCGACCGCCGCACTTGGCCGGGGATCGATCTTCGCGCGGTGACCATAATAGCGGAGCCGGTCACCGGCATGCGGTTCTTTTTCCCGAGGCCGCAGCGGAGGCGGTGAAGCATGGCTTCTCGAACACTCCTGGTAATCGGTATCCACCGCGAAGAGCTAAGCTTCGGCGACCGGGTCGCTGCATTGGTCGATCCACAGCGGATCGACGTCCTGCGGATCCCGAGCGGCATTCCCCACGCTCGCACCGGTACCGACGACCATTTCTATTACAACGCACAGCATCGCGAGATCTATCTTCAGCTGCGCCAACAAGTAAAAGGACGCTGCCGCGTGCTGATCGACCTGCACAGCGGACTGGACGAAGGTGGTCACTGCGCCGACTTTTTTTGTCACGACCAGTCTTTTTTGCAGAGTCTCGCGACAGCGATCCGGCAGGAGGGCAAGGAGCGTCTCGTGCGCCTGGTAAAGATCATCGGGCAAGAAGAGCCCGTTCTGCGACAAGGTAAGAGCGGCATCGTAGACGCCGACGCGCGCACCTGGATACCACGCAAGATCTGGGACGACAGCTCTCACTTGTACGTTGGGTTGGAGGTCTATCTTCGTACCGACGGTGACGGTGAACGGGATGACTGGACATTTGCCTGGCAGCTGATCGAGCTGATTGATTCCTGCGCAGCACGCAAGTTGGGCTACTGAGCCGTGAACGAGATCGAGCTAGATGCCTTCCTCGCGTTGCGCCGTCATCTGAAGATCGCGCACCACATGCCGGGCCGCATTCGAGTGCGAATCGGTGCCGGTGTTTTCGAGGATTTGGGCAAGGTCGACCGTTCACTGTTCGACAGGATCCTTGGGGCCGTCGCGGGCATCAAGGACGTACGAGTGAATCCTGCCGCGGGATCGATCGTCGTTGCCTATACTCCGAGCATGATCGAGCCAGCCTGGTGGGAAACACTGATCCACGGAAAAGAGGCAGCGGCCAAGAATCTGCTGCGTCGCTTGCTGGACACTGAATTCGCCTCGGCGGTTGCGGCGGCCCGCGACTGTTGATACACATCGGGCGAGCAACCGAACAACCATGAAGGAGCAAGAAATGAAAGCAACGCCGCACAAACGTCATGGCTCGCCACAACCGGGCATGCAGCCCGATTCGGCCGCGCCGCAAGACGCGCAGAAGCACTGGACTCCCCACCAGGACACGCCGAATCAGGACTGTAGCAATCAAGCAGCCATACCGCCTGGCGGGTACGGCTACGATGCAGGCATGGGTGACATGCACGCCCAGGCCGCCCATAAGCACGGCTACGGGATGCATCACCCACCAGGCATGGGACAACCGGCCGCAGCACCCGGTATGCAAGGTGCCTGGGCCGCGTCCCAAGGCTACGCGCCGGCGTCGGGCTACGTGCCCTGCCCCGGTTACTGCGCCGCATCCACGCAAGGCTGGCAGGGTGCTCAGCCCGGCTACGCAATGCCACCGCCCGCCGCCGCTCAGTTTGCTGCGGCGGGCGCGCCAGGCGGGCTCGCCGCAGCGATGAACGACATTGCCGATAAGAGCGGGCTCGGTATGTTCAAAGACTTTCTGAATCTCGACGACGGCGAGTTCTGGAAAGGCGCATTGGTCGGTGCGGCGGTGGTCTTGTTGATGACCAACGAGGACCTGCGCAATTCCATGATCGGTGGCGTCGCGAAGACCGCGGAGGCTGTCAAGTCGGGGCTCGCCGGGGTTGCCGGCAAGGCCGGCGCGAAAGCTGAAGACGGTGACGGCGAAAACGCGGTTGAAATGAACGACGAGGAGAGCACCCAATGACCCAACACGAATACCCAATGCAAGGCTATGAGAACCAGCAGGCTATGCAGCTACAGCAGGATGCGAACCTGCTCTTGGACGCGGCTAAGACGGGCGCCGTCGTTGGCGCCACCGGTGCAGCAGCCCTGAACCTGCATCGCATGCGCAACGACCAGGTGACCTGGCAGCAGGCGCTGAGCAATACCGCCAAGGTTGGCTTTACCGCGGGTCTGGCAACGGCTGCAGCCACTGCAGTGGGCCGGATTTTCGTCCGGCACCCAGTGCTGTCGCTGGCCGCAACCCTGGCCACCGGTACCGCGGTGATGTACGTATTGACCGACCAGAAAAAGGAGCAGGGCGATGAATAACATGCATCATCACCCCATGAGCTACGCCTCAACGCCAGGTACAACACCACAGCAGCCCGTCTTCCAATCCGGTATTCATCCTCAAATGCCGTACTGGGGGCCGATGCATGGCCCATCTGGATCCATCCCGACCGGCATGCCGATGGGAGTACCCGCTCCCACTCCCCCGCCATCGTCCAATATCTTGAGCAATCCAAGATTTATCCGAGGCGTGCTGGTGGGTGCTGCGGCGGTCTACCTACTGACCAACGAGAACGTGCAGCAGGCGGCGATCAAGACCGTCGTCAAGGTATGGTCGCTGATGCAGGGTGGCGTTGAGGAGATGAAGGAAAGGTTTCGCGACGCCGACGCCGAGCTGCACGCCGTCCAGCAGGATTCAGAGTAGGTGCTGTTAGCGGCGGAGGCGATGAGTTCCAACCTGCGGCAAGCGCTGGCTGCGGCCCTCGACCACGAGCGGCGGGCCTTGGCGACCTGCTCAGAGCGCATAGCGCGGTGGCCCCCGTCAGCAACCATGGTGCGCGCTGAGCAACGCCCTATCGGTGCGCTGCTGCCGTTGGTCGTGCGCTGCTGCGTGAAGGGGCTCGCGCTGAGAGCCGGACGGGTGTTGTTCCCGGAGCAGCGGCGATAGGGCGACTGAATGAATGGACATGGCGCTCGAGACAACCGGCAACGGCTTACGGATCGTGCATGAGACGCGAGATCGCCTGCGTTTCAGATTGCCGCTACTGGTCGATCCGCTGATCGATTTCTCTTGGCTCGAGACCTGGCTGGAATCGATACGCGGCGTCGACGCAGTCCGTGTCAATCGCCATGCGCGCTCGGTCGTGTTTGATTATGACGGCGAGCCGGCGACCCGCGAATCGATCGTGACGACACTTCGCTGCCTCAAGCGCGACCGCATTCCCAGTGGCGAATCCGCACCCGCAAGACCCGCCGAGCTCGCGCCGACGCTCACCACCGCGGCGCTGATCGCCGGGCTTCCCTTCCTGTCGCCGCCGATGCGTTGCCTCGTGACCTTCCTCAATATCAGCAAGACACTGATTACTGGTCTGGAAACTTTGGTCAACCGCGGCATTAAGATCGAGGTGCTGGATGCGATCGCGATCGGGCTGTCGGCGGGACGTGGTGAATACCTGACAGCCAACATCACCGATTTCCTGATGCAGCTCGGCAGTTATCTTGAAAATAGAACGAAGCGGCAGTCCGATGATATGCTGCGCCGCCTGCTGCGCCCCGAGCCTGTCCTGGCCTGGGTCGAGCGGGACGGCAAGCTCGTGCAGGTCCTTGATGACCAGCTTTGCGCAGGCGATCGGGTAGAAATCTGCACAGGCGAGAAGATCCCCGTCGACGGCTTGGTGCTCGACGGCACCGCACTGGTCAACCAGTCAGCGATCACCGGCGAATCGGTGCCGGTGCGCAAGGAGGTTATGGACCGGGTCATCGCCGGCAGCCTGGTCGAGGATGGCCGCCTTTCCATCGAGGCGCGCCACGTCGGCGACGAGACCACCACCGCCCGCATTGCTCGCTTCATCGGCGAATCCCTCGAAAACACTTCGGATACCCAGCGCATGGCCGAGCGCTTGGCTAACCAGCGCGTCTACCTGACCCTTGGGACCGGCGGGCTCATCTATCTGCTGACAGGCGATGAGCGCCGACTGGCTTCGATCTTCCTGGTCGACTATTCCTGCGCGCTCAAGCTAGGAACACCGTTGGCATTCAAGTCCGGTATGTACCGTGCGGCCACCGAGGGCATTCTGCTGAAGGGCGGCGAAGCGATCGAGCAATTGGCCGAGATTGACACCGTCGTATTCGACAAGACCGGCACATTGACACAGAGCGACCTGCAGGTCACCGACGTCATTGTGCTCGATGCAAGGCGCTGGTCTCGCGACCGTCTGCTGGCCGTGACCGCATCGATCCAAGAGCACGCAACCCATCCAATCGCCGAAGCCATCGTGCGTAAGGCGAGAGAGGAAAGGCTCAACCATATCGATCATGGCGAGGTCGATTACCTGGTCGCACACGGAATGAGCTGCCCGGTCAACGGCGACCGCTTGTTGATCGGCAGCCGTCACTATCTCGAGGAGCACAAGGGTCTATCATTCGATGAGTTCCGCAACGACATCGACCGACTGGAAGATGAGGGCAAGACACTGCTCTACATCGGTACCGAGCACGAGGCGATCGGCTTGATCGGGCTGCGCGACAGGGTGCGCGAGGATGCCAGACAGGTGCTTGCCGACTTGCATCGACTCGGGATCAGACACCTCGTGATGCTGACCGGGGACCATCATAATCGTGCTCAGGCGCTGGCGGACGAGCTGGGCATCGACGAAGTGTTCGCCGGACAGATCCCGGAAGACAAAGCCGGCGTGCTCGAACAGCTGCGGGCCGAAGGTCGTCGTGTCGCCTTTATCGGCGACGGCGTCAATGATGGCCCGGCGCTTGTCGCAGCCGATGTCGGCATCGCCATGTCGCGCGGTGCCGAGCTTGCCCGAGCAACCGCTGATGTGGTACTGCTCGAGGATCGGCTCGCTCCGCTGGTGGCCGCGGTTGATGTCTCCAAACGAACGATGAAGCTGGTTGCATCGAACTATAGAGCAGCCATCGGCGTGAACAGCGGCGTCATGCTTGGCGCGGCACTCGGGTGGCTGTCACCAGTAACCACGGCGGTGCTACACAACGGCACGACCGTAGGACTGCTGCTCAAGGCACTGCGGGGACTTGGTGGTCCAGGCGGGAAGGGCCTCGTGCAGCAGCAGAATCTGGAAGAGGCTGCCGACGGCAGCCGAGAAACTTAGACGGAGGAACAAGCGATGGCTTTACCTTTACTCCCATTTGTCGCCGGTGCAGTCATTGGCGGGCTCAGCGCGTACTTCTACCGCGACGACCGAGTACGCAGAGCAGTCCGCGGCCGCGCCGACGACCTGTCAGGCATGGTCAAGAAGACCGCGGGCGAGGTCTCTGACAAGGTCTCGGTAGGCTTCGACGAGCTGAAGCAGACGTTGACTGGCAAGTCCCCCGGGGCAGCGCCATCACAGAAGGCGGCGCCTACTCGAGCGGCCAAGAAGACCGCCCGCAAGAAGAAGGTCAGCAAGAAAAAGGCCGCACCGCAGAAAGCAGCATCCAGCGAGCCTGAAACGCCTGCCGACGAGTGATCGTGTGTGTCAACGCCGACCGCGTAGCGGCGTTCGGCGTTCGTGCGTGCGCGCTATCGAAGCAGTGTGCGCTGGTAACGCAGAAGGTGCATACCGGCGAACGCGACAAACGCGGTGCCGAATCCAACGTGTGCCCGCTTGTTACCGAGCGCACCGTACGCCAGCGACGTCGCCAGGGTAGTCATCATGCCGACCTTGGTCGCACGATTCAGATGTTTGGAGACGCTCGACCGCTTGCCCGTGGCAGGTGCCGATGGCGCAAGACACAGGGCCTCGAGCTGGTCCTCCAGAGCGGTTGTGTCGACCAAACGGGTATCGTAGCTGACCACCAAGCTCCCGGCTGCCGGATTGATCCGGACGTGGCCGACCCCGGCCAGGGCCGTCGCCTCGCGCCGGATATTTTCTGAAATCTTTTTAGATTTCAAACGGTTGGATCGTACCCGGATGCGTCCGGAAACAGTGTTGACAATCATAAGAATTTTTTTTGGCAGCTAATGCGTGGAAGACTATTGCGAATAGTAATGATTCGCATTAAATTGTCAAGCACGCCGCCCAGCTTCATCGCTGGTGAGCTGGGTGTCTGCCGCAACCGAAGCACTGCCACGGAGCTGACTGTATGACCGACTACCTCCATCATGTACCGGGCCGCCTGCGGGTTCGTTCCAAAGCGCTCCGCTGTGACTCCGCCGCCCGCAGCGCGGCCCTTCGCGGATTGCGTGCCCTCGACGGCGTCCGCACCGTCCGGCTGAATGCGAAGGCCGCCAGCGTGACCGTGTGTTATGACGTCGATGCCACGAGTCCGCAGCTTATCCTCGATTTCATCCATGCCGAATGCCGTCGCTCAAGGTCGGAGGAAGGCACCCAGGTGATGGCGAAATCTTCCAAGCCGCAAGGCAGTTTCACCGCGGAGATCGGGAGAATGGCGCTGAGCGTATTGGTGAGTAAGGGTGTGAGCTACTCCATTTCTTCCCTGCTCGGTGCGCGGGTGTAACCCGGTGTTTGCTGCAGGGATGCGGGCGGGTGCGAGGCGGTAACGATCCGCCACTACCTCGGCATAGCTCGATACGCCGGCCTTGATCGCTGTGCAATGGAAGCCCGCCAGGAAGGCGGGTTGCCCGGCCGCGATCAGGTGACTGCTTCGTTGCACACCGCTCGGCGGCGATAAGACGCTTGCCGAAGACAGCCATCTTGGGCTGGCGTCACGCTTCTTCCGGTTAGAAATGCGAATGATTCGTATTGAATTTTCCGAGAACTGCGTTAACATCAAATTCAGATTCAATCGAGAAAAACGACCCATGCCGCCGACACCCGTCCACAAACGCCAGCCGACCGCGGACGCTATCGTCCAAGACCAACGGCGCAAGGTGCTGCGCAGCGAGGACCTTTTCGCCGACACGAATGTCATCGTCATCCAACACAACGACTACAGTTACACGCTCAGAAAGACGCGACATGGAAAGCTCATTCTGACCAAGTAGCGCACCAGCGCAGTGTGAGCGACGCACAGCAAGTGAGGGTTTCTCGCCAAAGACTGACAGCCAGCCATCTCTTACAACATCTCCCTCTATGGGGGCTGTCAACATGGCTCTCGATATCGTCCGAATCATGCGCGCCGAGGGATAGGAATTTGCTTAAATTTGCTTTCAGCCGCCGAACAAGGCGGAGCGGAGCCCAGCGGCCCCGAAACAGCGCCGCTCGCCAGTGTGCGACCACCTGTGCTGCACGAAACCATCCTCAATCCCCCGTGGCGAAGCCACCGAGGGCCTGAAAAGCCCCTGCTTGACGGCTGTGTGCGTGATTTCCTTGCCTTTCGCACGCGTTTAGCCCGATCGGGCCTCACGTCAAGGTTTGAGGTCAGGCGATGGCGGCCAGGGGCTCGTAGGCCAGGGGATCTGGCCCTTGACCGGCCAGTCGTCGTCTTCGGGCGGGGCCCTGGCCGGGCGGACGAGCGTGAAAGGGGCCGGCGAGGTACTGAATCTGCCCCCTGGCGGATCACGGAATCATTCAGTCTCCCCTCCCCAGCCGGCCCCGCTTGCGGGGAGGGAGCCGTCAAGGCAACTCCGGTCTCGACCGCGACTGAAGGCCCTCCGCGCTCGCGGAGACGGAGCCAACCCCGAGTCGCCATTCGTGCGCTTGAAGGCCAGTGACCTCCCAAGGGACGACGTCGTGGTCTGACGGCCGTTGCCCCGCAGATGGAGTTCGCCACCCTTTCAGTTCTTGCAGTTCTTCGAGCCCCTGCCCGCCATCGCCTGACCGCAAGCCTTGACGCGAGGCCCAATCGGGCTAAAATCGGGCGCCAGTCAACGAAATCGCGCACCGAGGCGTCGCGCGGGGCCAGGTACGGCGTGCGACGGCGTCACCAAGGCAGGCTGACGAAGGTTTGGTGCGGCAAGAGTCACGGCAGACAAGCGCGAGGCGCCGTTTTTCCGCTGCTCGCCGCCGCTCCGCCCGCGACGGCTGAAAGCGAATTCCCACCCCTTGACCGGGGAGAAGTCCATGAATGACTCGCCGCCAGATCGGGCCGGCACCGGCAGGTCTCGCCGACACTATCTGGCACCATCACCCCGGTGAGAACTTCTGGTTGCTACAGCCAAGGGCGGGTCGATTCGGAGAATCAGGGGCAGTTGCCTGGTTGTGGAGCTCGCATACACCTGCCCTTATTAACGGTCGAGGAGCACCGGGGGGACGGTGCCTGGTGCCGGGCATCCGCCCCCCTGCCGGGAGGCTGCGGGGCCACTGGCGAGCGCAACGCAGTGCGAGAGCCTAGCCTTCGATCCCATTGACAAAGAGCTGGAAACGACAGGATGTGAACGCTTCCGAGATCGGACATTCGGCGCATTTGCCCGCCACGACCTACAATCAGCCCCGCGAGACAGCTACTGCGGGAAGGGGAAGCAGATGACCACACTCGCTGACGAGGAACAGACGGCCGCCATTAAAGGCGGCCTTAACCGCAAGCAATGGATCGCCGCTGGCTTGTTCGCCCTGGCTGCGGTGTACATCGCCAGTCTGGTGCCCACGGTGGAGATCGCCTGGGTCAGTGCCATGCTCCTGCTCACTATCTACCTCTTCGTCTTCGAGATAGTGGAAGTGGATGTCGCCGCCGCCACAGTCATGGTGCTGCTTGGGTTGACCTCGCTCGCGGCACCCGTCATGGGTCTAGAGACCGGCCTGGTCGATGTCAGGCACTTGTTCGACGGCTTCTCCACCAATGCCGTGATCTCTATCATCGCCGTGATGATCATCGGGGCCGGCCTGGACAAGACCGGCATCATGAGCAGGGTGGCCACCTTCATCTTGAAGATCGGCGGTACCGCCGAGGCCCGTATCATTCCCATCATCTCGAGCTCGGTGGCCATCATCTCGTCGTTTATGCAGAACGTCGGTGCGGCAGCCCTGTACCTGCCCGTCGTCTCCCGAATTTCCGCCCGTTCCGGAATCCATATGTCACGCCTGGTCATGCCGATGGGCTTCTGCGCCATCCTGGGCGGCACCGTGACCATGGTGGGCTCCTCGCCCTTGATCCTGCTCAATGACCTGATCCTCACATCGAACAGAGCACTGCCCATAGAGCAGCAAATGGAGACGTGGTCTCTGTTCTCCGTCACTCCGGTGGGCTTGGCCCTGGTGGGCACGGGTATCGTCTACTTCGTGCTGGCCGGGCGTTTCGTATTGCCGACTCGCAAGGTGGAGCCCACCATGCAAGAGACCGAAGATTATTTTGAACAGCTTTACGGGGTGGGCTATGACATCTACGAAGTCGTGGTTCCCGCGGGAACTCCCTTGGTCGGCAAGAGTGTGGATGAGATCGAGAAGGACCATGCCATCCGCGTGGTTGCGGTGGAAAAGGGTGACGGCCCGCGTTTCGGCGCCCAGGGGGTCGATCGCAGCATAGGCATCGAGGCCAGCACGGTACTCGGCCTTTTGGCCTCCAAAGACATCTTCAAGCCCTTCGTCCAAGGCACCAGAGTGATCGTCAAACCGGAGATGGAAGTGTTCGGCGATTCCCTGATACCGTCAAAATCCGGTATCGCCGAGCTGGTCATTCCGCCCGGCTCGCTGCTGATCGGCAAGAGCGCCCGCGAGCTGTGGCTGCGCAAGACCTACGGTCTTTCTCTTCTGGCCATCAATCGCAGCGGTGAAACCATCATGCGGGAAGGCGGCGGCGTGCGCGACACCCCGTTCGTTGCCGGTGATGTACTGATCGCCCATACAACCTGGGCCGACTTGGCGCATTTGGAGAGCGATCGCAACTTCGTCGTGGTGACCACCGAATACCCGCACGAAGAGGTTCGTCCGCATAAGGTCGGCTGGGCCGCACTGTTCTTCGCCCTCGCCCTGTGCCTCGTGCTATTCACGGACCTACGCCTGTCCGTTGCCTTGCTCGTCGGGGCTTTGGGGATGGTGCTCTCCGGGGTACTGAGGATCGAAGAGGCCTATGAAGCGGTGAGCTGGAAGACGGTCTTCCTGCTTGCCTCGCTGATCCCGCTCGGACTGGCGGTCGAGACCAGCGGCACGGCCAAGTGGATAGCCGACCAGACCCTATCTGTCGTAGGCGACATGCCCCCGTGGACTATCCAGGCGGCGGTGGCGCTGTTGGCCACCTTCTTCACCCTGGTGATGTCGAACGTCGGCGCCACGGTGCTGCTTGTACCGCTGGCGGTGAACATCGCCATCGGCGTTGGCGCGGAGCCCGCCGTCTACGCTCTCACCGTGGCCATCGCCACCTCCAACTCTTTCATCATTCCCACCCACCAGGTCAACGCACTCACTATGGGTCCAGGGGGCTACCATGTGCCGGACTTCTTGCGCGCTGGCGGCGTCATGACCTTGCTCTTCCTCGTGGTGATGATGGTCATGATGAACCTCGTATTCTGAGATTGCGGCGATGCGGAAGTCCACCAAACGAGTGGCGCTTGTCGCCCTTTGTTCTGCCTCCCCTGCCGGGCTCTCCGCACCTCTCACCCTTTGCAGGTGTGCTCATGGCGCCTCAACGCCTTCTCCCTCGGGGAGAAGGCCGGGATGAGGGGATCAAAGATCCAATACATACTCCTGGCTGAAGTCCAAGCACGGCATTCGGCGCTAGGATCAGAGTTGTCTTCACCGACTGGGCGCGCATGGCCAGGCACAAGCTGACCAAAGGAGAGATGCTACGGCGGGCGAAGTCCCGCGTAAGAGCGACACCTCAATGACTACGCCATCACGGACAACGTGCAGGCCTGTGGCCGCTTCGTCTACTTGGTCACTCGCATCTGCGCCAATGGCTCAACCGCAAGAGCCAGCGCAAGGCTTAGAACCGGGACCAGTACAACCAAGCACTGGTAACAGTGCGCTGGCCCCGGGCACGTTTTCCTCAAAGACCTCAAGCCCTGTCGAAGAGCGGAGGCTGGCTGAACGACTGGACGAGGAGCCGGATGTGGGAGAACTGCGACAAGGATGTCGCGATTGCGGACCTAACGATGGAAAACGGCTTGTCCGGTTCTGTGAGGGCCCGGGCTACAACTCTGGCCATGGGCGAGATATCGTGGCACTCTCGGGACCATTTTGCGTGGAGCAAAACAGGACGCACGCAGTTCGCCCGCAGGGGGTGCACCAAGGATGGTGCGCGTCAAACCAAGCGGCCAACAGAGAAGAACACAAACTTCGCGCTACCGCTCGGGGAGTACCTCGCCTACGCGGAACCTCCTTGTCTGCGCACCCACTTGCGAGAGAGTTGCCGGGCCCCGGAGCTGAGGGTAGTTCAGTGGCCAGACCGATTGCCGGTCGCGGATCTCTTCGTCTGCGCCGTAACCAGGGCAGAGATAGCGGTCGGGATCGGACGGCTTCCGGATGGCACCCGCAAGGAGAAGGTGGCTACGGCAGCGAAGGCCATGTTTGGTGACGCGCCAGTCCATGGCGGCGATTGCTCGTTTGGGTGTAGACGCCGTTGAGCTGACGCATCCCCTCGGAGACCATAATCGGTCGGACAGGGTGAAAGGCCGAGCCTTCAGCAACGAGAGAGCCGGACGAGTCTCAACGGCCATATGGCACCCGAGCGGGTGAAATAGCCTTGGCGATTCGTTTCGTAACCAGCGTTGAAGGTCGCTAATTTACGATGATCCTTTTAACCCCGAAGGAAACCCCCGTGCGGACCCACATGCGGGGTGTTGTGGAAGCCGGGGGCGAAAAATCCCCGGCTATCCGATTAGGCACACCTATTTGGCGTTGATCGCTGGGCTTGTGCCTCACTCCTACCTAAGCGTGGTCTAGCAGGAATATATATAGAAGCAATAGCCTCGCGATCCGCCAGAGTAACAGGGAACTACTCCATTACTCACGGACTTTCCTTGTCGTTTGGCTTCTCGCCATCTCTGCCAGGCGGTGGTCTGTGTTGCAAATGGGCCGATTCGCTGACTACATTGTTGTGCGAGATGAAGCTCATTCTTTGAAAGTAAACGAACCTGGTCCTCTGAATTGGCCGCGGTAACTGACAGAGCCGAGTTAGGCAGCAGATTGATAGCGGATACGAGGGCGCATAGACAACAAAATTTCAAGTGATGCATAAATGCCTCCAGAGAAGTCAGTACGTCAGTAGTCGGTTTGCTCAGTCGTTGCTTCCTCCTTTGTGTTTAGTTATTGTACAATGTTTGGCTAATCGGGATAGGGAGACGCCTCACGACGCCTCTCCTCCCACACCACCGGGCATACAGAACACGTATCACAGCGGTTGGGGATATGAATTTGCTTTCAGCCGCCGAAGGCGGAGCAGAGGTCAGCGGCCCCGAAACAGCGCCCCGCGCCGTTGTGCGACCAGCTGTGCTGCACGAAACCATCCTCAATCCCCCGTAGCGAGGCCGCCGAGAGCCTGAAAAGGCCGTGCCTGGCGGCGATGTGCACAAGTTCCTTGACTTTTCACTCGATGTTAGCCCGCTCGGGCCCCACGTCAAGGCTCAGATGGGAATCAGGCGATGGCGGGCAGAGCCTCGTAGGTGAGCGGAATCTGGGCGTTGACCGGCCAGTCATCGTCGTCAGGCGGGGCCTGGCCGGGGGACAGGGATCCCAAAGTCTCAAGCCCTTTTGGACGAATAGACGGTGCTCGCTTGATTGGCGTACGTCGTCCCTTACACCTCGCCAACTACCCGGAGCTCGTAAGTGGACAGGACGATCGGTACGCTACGACAGGCGCAGCGCGATTCCCGACGACCTTCGGCCAATCCTGGATCGGCCTCGCGTCACTGCACGGACCTGGATTTAGCTCCCCACAGAGACGGATTCGGACCTTGCAAGCCGCTTCCGAGTCTTCGGTTGACGCCGAGAGCGCCGAGCCAGACATCTCTCCAGCCCCCACCCAGCCCTTCGAGTTGTATTTCTTCGTGGCCGCTGTCCGCGAAGGCATGCCCGAAGGGCTACCGTTCCACCTCGCCGACTACCTGGACCTGGTCTACTGGACCGGACGGGCGGTGCGCGCCGACAAGCGCGGGGGGCCATCGCTGAGGATCTGCCGCCGATCTTGGAGCACATCGGCATCACCCAAGCGGCATGGTTGGAGCTGGCCAAGGACTTCGAGACCCACTTCTGCCTCTGGATCGGTCAAGCCGAGCGTGCAGAGCGGGCCTGCCAGCGCGGTGGTCAGCGCTGGGCGCGAGGCATCCGCGTCTGCCGGCGGCTGTTTCCCAGCTGAGCACTCTCAGCGCTCTCCCTGAAACCCCGTAATCGCACCCGATAGAGCATCGGGGGAAGCCCTTGGCCGGTTTCCGGTCAACCCCTCTCAATCTTGTCGATTGGCCCGCTTTGGCCGCCATTTCTCCGCGTTGCAGTCGCTGAAAGTCCCCGATAGGGGCACGAGCGCGCCCGCGCGGCCCCTACTTTTTTGGGGAGGCTCAAAAAAGTCACCGTCAAACCGAGGCCCCCAAAGGGGTACCCCGCCTCCGGCATAGATCCGGGCGTGCGCTGCTAACGCACCCGGCTCTTGCGTTGAGTCGGACGTGCAGCCGTTCATTCGGATACGGATGGACCAGTCGTATGCTCGGGACCCATTCGGAGACAATCCGTTTGAAGCGATCCCAGGTGAGCTTGGCGGCCTTTTGACTCCGACGCCGGAGCGCACGAAGCCAGCTCTTGCAGATTTCGGTTCGGAAGGCACACAGTGCCCGCCCTCTGTTGCCGGGGACGCCAAAGTACTGAATGGCCCCCCGGATCACCGACTCGATATAGCGACCTTGGTCCGCCACGAGTATACAGCGATTGGTCTTGAGCCAGTCGCGGATCTCCTTAAGCTTCTTGCGTTGTCGTTTGGCGATGGCCAGGCGCCGGAGCGTGAAGCGGCCATCGCTTCGCCGGCAGGCGCAGACGTGGGTGAAGCCCAGAAAGTCGAAGCTCTCCGGTTTGCCCTCACCGCGGGCTTTGCGGTTGCTGCGTGCAAAGCGGCCAAACTCGATGAGGCGGGTCTTTTGCGGGTGCAGATTCAGGCCGAATCGCTCCAACCGTTCGCTCAGCTCCCGCCAGAACCGCTGCCTTCGCCTCGGTACTGAAAACAGGCCACCACATCGTCCGCGTAACGGACGAAGTGGACTTCCCCCCTTGCCGGATATGCGCCATTGATGGGCCCACTGGTCCAAGCTGTGCCGAGAAGCTCAGGCTCGTAGATCTCCTGAAGGATCAGCACCCAGGCCTGTTGGGCGATCTTGTCCTCCAGGCAGGTCACCCCCAAGGGGCGTTCGTTGCCCGCCATCGACCTTATCGATCCACTGGCGCTTGACCGGCTGTGCCCGACAGCGCCCCGTGTGGATGCGCTCGTGCAACGCCACCAGGTCGGTCAGCAGATTCTGGCCATAGCCATACCAGTCCACTCCGTCCACCCCGGGCGCGACCTTGTGCTTGAGCCTGACATAGTCCTCCCACAACAGCGTGACCGTGCGGTGGTGAAGGAGGTTGTTGAACCGCACTGTTCGATCCTTGCGCGCGGCCGCGCGCATCCGGGCCGTCCACTCTCCGATGGCGCCGGTCTCTGCCTACCGGCCTCGGCAGCGACGTCCGAATTCCTCTTCGCCGTGGCCCTTGGCTCCACAGGCTCCGCCACCTTCATCGCTTCAGCTGATCGCATCGGCTTTGTTCGCGTGTCTCTTCGCAACTCAGACCTCGTCCGACTCCCCCTCCCATGACACACCGGATGATGCTGCTCGCTTTCCCGGCAGGGTGTCGGCCTGGACGGGGCGAGGGCCTCCCGGCTTCCGCTCGCCCGATTTCCATGCGTGTACCAGGTCTTCAGCTCCGACAGGTCAGCTCGGCGCTCGCGCTGGCGCGCCTTCCCGTGTCGCCTTCCCCATCAGCCAACAAGGTCGGCACCTGCGACGTTGATTACGGAACTCAATACTGAGCCTGCATGTTCCCCTGTCAACGCTTAACCCCTGACCTTACGGTCAACGGCCCATGACTCGGGGGCCACGGCGGGTCGCTAGCCCTTTCCGTGTGGAGGATTTTCACCTCCGATCGGGCGCCGGCTTCGTCCCGGCGCACTGGATGTCCTATTCTTTCACAGAAGACGCCTCACGCCGGGAAAGCCCGGTCGCCCCCCTCGACTATCTCAAGCCTATCTTCGAGATCTGCTCGACGGTCTCCCGAATCGATGCCGAAAACCGCGCGAGCTCTTCGGGCTCCAGAAGGCCGTGAGCCACGATCAGCCCGAGCTGCGTCAACATCGTCGAGCGCCGGGGATCGTTGAAAGCTCTGGCTATCTCGTCGTCTCGGTCCTGCAGCCAGCGATAAAAGGCAAGGTACCGCTCATGGTAAGTGCCCGACCGGTCTCCTCGAAAACCATCAAGCTTCTCGAGAACGCGCTGGCAAAAGCGCTCCAGGGCCACCTTGCGCAGCTCGCGAAAGACATTCCAGTCGGCTTCAGGTACCTTGCCAGCCATTCTGTTCACCCCTCTCGCGTGCTAACCGAGCGGAATAGAGCCCTTCTGGTCCGAATACTGCAACATCTCATTGAACGAGCCAGCTTCGCGGCACAAGATCTTCGTCGACTCTCTCGTCGTCAGCCCGACTCCATGATCAGCATTTCCGCATCGCGGATGCTCCGCACCGGATACGTCGGAAACACCGTGACCTTCCTGTCGCCCTCCTGAACCACAAACCCGTTGTCGCTGAGACCATACTGGGAGGCCCACTCCACCGCGAAGGTCGTCGCTGTCTCCTCGATCCTGTAGGGCAGGGCTTCCCCCATTTCTGCGAGGCGCAGAGCCAACTTGTCCTGCGGATCAAGCACCCAAGCGTCTCCTTCGCCGGTCGAGAAGAACACCAACCCGCCGAGCGTAACAACCTTCCCTTCCAGTCTTCCGGCACACTCGACGATGTACTTCGCTTCACGCCTAACGGACAAGTCTTCCCGTCTCAGCATCTCCCTGCTGCTCCCCGAACGTCTTTGGCTGGGCCGCCGCTTTCTACTTCTGCTCATCTCAGTGCCCACTCTTCGAACGATCTCGAAAGTACCGTCACGCCAACGCATCCCGACCACGCTTTCTATTATTACGCAACCGGGGCACTCAAGCGAGATCGCTTGCCTGACACTCTGCGCTCCGGGCGGCCAGCAGCGCATTGTCTCCTTGGCCCACGTCCCGCTGAGCCGTCCTCCCACCCAAATATGTGCCGCGCTGCGATTCCGGATTCCTTATCCTCGTGATCGGGAGCAACCCTGAAATGGCGAAGCGCGCCGAGCCAGCCGGAGAGCGTCCGACGCCCAAGTCTTCGAACCACCCTGATGCGGGTCGTTCCGTCCCGTGACCACAGATCCGCCAACCCTGGTGCTGCCCGGAGGGCGCCGCCTCGGCTTCCAGGTCCTGGGCGCACCCAATGGCTCACCCCTGCTCTACTGCCATGGCTTCCCCGGGCCGCGGCTGGAAGCCCGCCTGTTCGAAGAGGCGGCCGAGGCGCCGCCTGGGACCTGCACCTGTTCACCCGTGCGATGGCCCCCGAGCCCACCCTGATCACCACGCCCCAGCCTGCTCTGGCACGGCGAGGCGGACGCGACCGTGCCCGTCGCCATGAGCAAGGCGCATGCCAGGCGAATTCCCCATTGCGAGGCGCGCTTCCTGCCCGGCTAGGGACATTTCTCCCCAATCTCCTCCATCGTGTATCCACCGCTTGCATAAGCGGCCTTGATCGCCTCGTCTCGACTGCCCGACATCCGCTCATAGTCTCCCAGCAATTTGGGCAGCCGCCGCTTATGCCCCATAGGGACCTCGCTCAAATCTCGGTCGGAGTCCATTCGCGCCTGCATATTCTCCGTAAACTCTTCCGTGCCCAAATACATCTGGCTCCTCAGCTGCTCCCAAGGTGACGGCCGACTCTTACCCTGCGACACGAGCTCCCGATACGCCGCCTGGGCCTGCGCCTTCGTTCGCCCAAACCCCGCCAACATCCACTCCGTCGCCAACCACGGCGGACGCCCCGACTGCCCCGCCGTCGCCCGATAGCTGCTCCAACGCCACTCACGTGCGCTGCGCACCATCCGCGCCCGAACCGGGTTGAGCACGATATAGCGCGCCAGCTCCAGCAGGGTAGACGTCCTTCTGCACGATCACGGCCTTGTAGCGCCCCTGGAACACATGGCCCACGTGCCGGTGCACCCGATTGAAGCACTGGGTGTACACCCCCTTGAGCTGGCGCATCCCGCGCGGCAGATTCCCGTCCGGAGTCGACACCAAAATATGGGTATGGTTGGTCACCAGGCTGTAAGCATGCACCAGCCAATTAAAGCTTTTCGCCTGCATCCCGATCATGGGCGTAGACCAGGATGTTGGTATCAACGAAAACCTTATCGCTCATGACGCTCCGCTCTCGACACACGCGGCTGCCCCCCCATGTGGAAACCTCAGTCGCGCACCGCCAAGGGTTGCCGCTTCGCCCTTTCGTAAGCCTCCGCCTCCTCCACAGTCCGAAACAGCTCAAGTGCTACCAACGTACTCACTGAACTGCCCCGACTCGCCGCAATGACGCGTGCTCTACGGATCAGCTCGCGGTCGAGGCTGGTCGCGAGATTCTGCTTCATGACTATCCCCGGTTAAGTCCACGTATTTTACGTGTATCACGTTAAATTAGTGCAGTCAAATCTCAGGCCCAACATCGTCAGTCTCCGCGCATTCCCCAACGAGCCACTCTCTTCCGACCAACTCTATGTCCTTAACACTAGCCCAGAATGACCCGAGGGCCTAACACAAGACCTGATAATCATCTAGCCGATCCCCCAAACGAGCAGCATCGTTCGATGTTCGACCATTGACCTTTATTTGCATGAGAAGTCGGAAATGAAGTTATACGGCGGTATTGATTTGCACTCCAACAACCATGTGGTTGTGCTCTCAGATGCGGATGGAAAAGAGGTGTATCGCAAGCGGCTTGCAAACGACCTGAAGACGACGCTCGGGGCTGCAGCCTTACCGGACGCAGCTCGAGGGGGTGGCCGTGGAGTCCAACTACAATTGCTATTGGCTGGAGGATGGATCAATGCACCATGGCTATCGCGTTCATTTGGTGAATACCGCCGCGCTGCAGCAGTATCAGGGCCTGAAGTATTCCGATGACAGCACCGATGCCTATTGGCTGTCGCACTTATTGCGCTTGGGGATATTGCCGCAAGGCTATATCTTTCCTCGTGAAGACAGACCCGTTCGAAATTTGTAGCGCAAGCGCTCGCAGCTTGTGCAGATCCGCATCGGCGATATTCTACGCATTCAGAATATCGCCGCGCCCAATCGCGGTAGCTCGCTGAGCGCTAATCGTGTCGCGGCGTTGCTGTTCGAAGACATCGAGCAGCTGTTTCCGCACTCCGAGGTGGCAGTGGCCGTCGACACCAATCGTGCCGTCGTGCAAGCGCTGGAGAAGCAGATCATCAAGCCCAAGAAGACCATGCTGCCCTATGCTGACATTCATCCTGAGTCCCACCATCTACTCAGCGCACCGGGCATCGGCAAGGTGCTGGCGCTGACCATTCTGCTCGAGACCGGCGACATCCGGCGCTTCGCAGGGCCGGGCCACTACGCCTCGTACTGCCGATGTGTGGGCAGCAACCTATCATTAATTTCTCAGGGGCCGGCACATTTTTCTGAAAGTTGCCAGAGCGTAATATCTCCCGATCGGTCATACGATTTGAATGACGCTGTTTTTTGGCGAGACATCGAATTCATCACGGATACAACGCCAATCAGCGCATTAGTCTAGCGTTCCATCAAAAGTATACCTAGACGATTTTTGACATCTCCCGGATCCTGATTGCTGACATACCATTCTATCGTCTGTCTAATCCCGTCCTGAATAGAAACTCGCGGAACCCAGCCTGTTTGTCTTTTTGCAAACGAGCCGTCCAGTGCTCTGTGCTTCACGCCAACAGGTTTATCCACAAGATACTTGATGCCTGCAGGAGGATACCAGTCAAAAGCTTCAAAAATATACCCGGCCAGGCTATTAATACTGATGTATTCAGAGACACCAACGTTGACTGCGCTTCCATCCTCAATATGCTCACACGCAAGCATAATCCCATCCACTATATCCTGAACGTAGGTGAAGCCACGTGTTTGCTCTCCGTTACCCCATATCTCAAAGGGCGATTGTTTGATGAATGCCTTGGCAATCAGTGCAACCAAAGCGTGACTTTCGTTTTCTCTGGGGCCATATGCTGTTGAGAGCCTTGATGAACTGGCTTTGATTCCATACTGCTTGTAGTGAGCCCGGAGGGACAGTTCTCCCATAAGTTTTGCCCACCCATATTCCTCATCTGCAAAGGCACCACCTCTGTTGTAAAAAGACACCATATCTTCCTGCAGCAGGCTTTTGTTTTCTTGAATATCAGTTGGGTAAACACAGGCAGAACTAACGAAGTGAATCTTTTCTACACCATTTTTCACCGCAGCTTCAAAGACAATATTATCCAGGGCCATATTGCTGGCGCAATTAGCGGGGTGAGTGGAAATATAACCGCGCCCACCGTGGTCGGCAGCCAGATGAAATACCACATCACAATCTCTGGATACGTTGTACGCAAAGTCAATGTGCCGTAAATCACCTTCCATGAATTCAATACCGGAACTAACAGCCGAAAGATTGGATATTAAGCCGCTGGACAGGTCATCGGCCACACGAACTACGCTACCCTTCTCAAGCAGGGTCTCTACAAGGTGACTACCAATGAAACTGGCGCCTCCTGTGACCAAACATTTCACATTCTTCCAGCTCACCTGAATCTCCTGCTATAGATTCAACGCTCAATATCGTTACTGGATTCTTGCGGTTTTTTTGTGGTCGTAAAATACTGCATTGGGTTTTTCCATAATATAGGGAACGTGACTAGCAAACGAAGTCCATTTTGTCATAAGCACAATGTCACATTTTGCCAGCAGCTGCATATCAACTATGGCATTTACGGCAGCACCCAGCCCGCCGTCATCATTTTTGAATGCGTGGTCGAAGTCCATGCCCTCACCCGATGATGGGCGCCAAATATGACGCGTGATGAGTAAAGGAAAAAATGATCTCATTGACTCGACTACGTCATCCGAATCTGTGCATAAAAATACACCATAGCACTTACCAAATTCTTTTTCACCCAGTCGGCGTATCCTGGTAGCTATTGCTTCTATAAAATCTTCATAGTTGTGAATTACACGTGAATTAAAGTGGTTACGATATTTTTCCTCTCCATTACCCTGGCGTATGTGTACCCCTATAACCGGCTTTTCCTCCATGTGCGATTCATAGAACTCTGAAACCATGCTGGCCCACTGCGGGCGTAATTTAAGGCTTTTGTACAAGCGCTTTGCCTCGGAGAAACTGAACATTTTTGGCTTAAGTCTCCCCAAAGGCCCAAATGCCGATGCAAGAATATAGGTGGTATCAATAGAAGGCATCACTGTTGGGAACTTGACATCAATACCCTTGCGGATAACTCTTCTCATCCCCACAACATGACGGCCCCTGGCGGGAAATCTGTCTATAGCACCTGATTCGTGTGGAATATCCCCTGCCGGAGCGAGAATAGGCTGCGGAAATCGAATGTTATTTACCGAATCGTCAGCTATACACTTGACTCCGATTTGAGATGGATCAGGCTGCTCATAGAGTAATGAGAACAGGTTTTTTTCAGGAGTTGCTCTTGTGTAGGGATTACCGCGCCAGTCAATGATTAGAGTCCGGTTGGTTTCCAGCGCATATTTCCAACATGGAGCCAGCACTTTAAGGTTGCACCCGACTCCACTATACAGATCGTTAATATCTGCACAGACGATATACTTGTCATCTGTATCCGGCTGTCCATGCTTTACACGATAAATATTGCGCAGTCGAAATGAATCGTCCTGAACGTATGTTTCAGGATTCAACATGTTTACCAGATGCTTTATTCCGCTCCTTATCATGATTACCCTTAAACGCTGACGATGGTTTAGCCAAATACTCAGTAAACGTCCATCTACGATTCAAAAGGATAGGGATAGGAATTTGCTTTCAGCCGCCGAAGGCGGAGCAGAGGTCAGCGGCCCCGAAACGGCGCCCCGCGCCGTTCTGCGACCACCTGTGCTGCACGAAACCATCCTCAATCCCCCGTAGCGCGGCCGCCGAGGGCCTGAAAAGGCCCTGCCTGGCGGCAATGTGCACAAGCTCGTTGACTTGCACTCGATGGTAGCGCGCTCGGGCCTCACGTCAAGGCTAAGATGAGGATCAGGCGATGGCGGGCAGAGGCTCGTAGGTGAGCGGAATCTGGTCGTTGACCCGCCAGTCAGCGTCGTCAGGCGGAGCCTGGCTCGGGAGACCGGGGTCCCAAAGTCTCAAGTGGCGCAGGATGCGCTCGATCACCGAGGGCTCCTCGATCATCGACAAGAAGCGCATCGCGACCCCACAGTGGCGGGGCAGATCAAGGAGTCGGCCTCGTAGACTTTCTTGATAAGCCGCGCCCAAGTAGCTGCAGCATACGGAGTCCAATCGATAAGTTGGGCTGTAGCCTTTCTTGGCGGCGAGACCGTGCTATCACGACCCTCGGCCGGGTGCAATCGAAAGTATTATAAGCGATACCTGATACAGGATATTAATGACTACTGTTACGGCGGGACTATTTCTGGCTGAAGATGTACACACGGATGGGAAAAGCCATAGGGAGAGTCTGTCATGTCGCACTGAAGTCGAATTGGAAGAGCAAACGCTCTTGAAAGGTGAGCACTTGATAAGACCTTTCAGCCGTGCTGCCGAGGCGACGTGCCGAAGTTACTCCGTAGCGTTGCAACGCCGAGTTACTGATTTTGGCGCCGAAAATTCCTTTGCCAAGGCGGGGCGGCAGCTAAAGGAGCACTATGGTCTCGATATCCCGACCGGTGCCATTCGCACCATTACTCCATTACTCCATTACTCCATTACTCAAGGGCACGGTGAGCGCATGCAGGGGCATCCTCAGCTGATTCAAGGGCCTGGCAAGACGGATCGCGTCCAGCAACTGGTGGTAAAAATCGACGGCAGCATGATTCCGAGAGTGGATGTGGACGAGCAAGCCGAGGGGGAGCGCCAGCAAGCGTTGCAGCGACGACCCGCGCCCATGGTATAGAGAACAGAAGGCCGCCTTGAAAGACGGGAACGTGAGTGGCGTTTTGGCATCGCTGCTGCCGCATATCGAAGCGCCTGAGCTTGCGGACAACGACGCACCGGTTCGCGCCTGCTAGCGCTACATGCGCAATCGTCCATCCAGGTCAGTTCGATTACCCCCGCGCGATTGCCGAAGGATTACCCATCGGCTCCGGCTTCGAAAAAGTCACGGTTGAACTCTTCCCCAAGAAGAGATAGGTAGCTTTGAAGAGAAGAAAGGCTTGTTCTCGCATACGCTGTGGCAGGACTCATCGCAGCAGCAAGAGCCCAGCCAAAGCAAAATAGAAGTGTTGCATTTTTTTCTTCGCATTCTGTCCAAGGGCAAGAATCACGGGCGGCGTTCATGCTGGATGCAGGCAGAGCGCCGCGGACCATTTCAGTTCCAGGCGGCTAAGGAGCCTCTTAAAAAGTTCGTCGATGATTGGTTGGGAGTTGTTAGCGCATTGAATCAGACAGATCCGCGGTTCCATATAACAGCCAAATCAGAGGTTTCCCAATTGAGGTTTGTCCTCATCATCTGTCCTCCCTCGCACGTGATGCGTTGATGCTGTCGCGTCAATGTGAAGGCTGCAACTGAGATGGATAGGCTGGCTCCGCTTCGACTCGAGCCAACTGGCGGCCGGCAAGAATAGTGGCTGTCAGGTTCTTTACCGGTTTTTCCCTGCGGGCTTGCCCCGGGGACCAACTTTGTCGCTGCGGGATGTCAGGTGCAATGAGAGACTTGTCTGCTCTTCACGGCGGCTTCGCCGCCGACATCGTTGATCTGGAGTTCGTTTCAGTGTTCCGGGGCTCGATCGAATTCGGGACGGTGCTCGTCGATTCAGGCCCTGCCGTGAGCACGATCATCGTTCAGGCGACCGGCCAGGTGACTACGGACAACACCTATACGCTGGCGAGGGCGAGGGCGGCGGCGACGCCGATGCCCGTGCCCGGCTCGATGACCATTGCCGCAACTGGACTGGCCGCTCTGCTGGCCTTCCGCCGGCGGACATCGAACAGCGGTGCGCGCAGGTCCCGCCGACA